>Ga0115011_10000995_pt1 | contig 21042 bp, 21 predicted proteins | sample TroAtlMetagenome_2_FD_88705 | JGI IMG/M metagenome (GOLD analysis project Ga0115011, IMG submission 88705) | Marine eukaryotic phytoplankton communities from Atlantic Ocean - Tropical Atlantic ANT8 Metagenome | ecosystem: Environmental > Aquatic > Marine > Oceanic | place: Tropical Atlantic...
AGCACGTTTTGCACGTTCCCGGACAATTTGCCATACCCGGGAGGGACTGAGCTGATTACCACGGATGGAAAGAAAAATATGGCTGGATGTCTTTGGCCTTACCAGGCTGGGCCTTCCTTGATCAAGGTAAAGTTGCACTGTCTGGCGGGCTTTACTGCCTACAGGGATGACACGCGTCTTGTTTCCCTTGCCGGTTACTCGAATGAAGCCTTCATCAAGATACAAATTCTCAAGACGAGTACTGATAATTTCGGCAAGTCGCAACCCGCTTGAATAGAGTAGCTCGAGGATAGCCCGGTCACGCATACCAAGCGGCGATTTGGTTTCGATGGATTCAAGAAGATTTTCCACTTCGCGCTCGTTCAGTGTTTTTGGCAGCATTTGATCAGGCCGCGGAGCGAGAAGACTCTCTGCGATGTCTTCATCAATGACCTCCTTGGCTGCCAGATACCGGAAAAATATTTTTAGGATAACGATGGCTTGCCGGATACTCGACGCTGCTAGGCCGTTTTTTTTGCGATCGGAAAGATACTCAGAAAGGTTTTCGGTGTTAAAGTCGCCGGGCTTCCTGACTAAATGTTTTGATTTTGCCCATTAAGCAAATGTTTCCAGGTTGCGTCTAACCAGCGTCTGGTAATTGGTTGAAAGCCCGCGCTCGGTTGCCAGGTGCAAGATAAAGAAATCGATTGCCGTCTCTATGTCCGTTGAGGGGTTCAATATTCTCTATATATCGATTCAAATTGAGGTTTTGTCCTCTTGGAAAATTCATTTGGATAATTCCAGTTACGGTTAATTGCTATGAATTACCAATGGCTAAGCATGTCCACAATTGCAATTTGGCTATTGTGCCGCTTCTAATAGCGCCGTAGGCAAAACGGGCGGGATCTTTAATATCCTCGTACAAAATCTCATGTTTGTTCAGCAATTGCTGGGGGTAATGAGGGGTATTAATTGGAAGATAAAGAAATTAGTTTCGCCTTTATTCTGATCTATAAAACCAGAGGAAATAAATTGGAATAGAACCTACAAGCAAGAGTGATGCTCCGAGGATGTAATCGCTTATTGAAGGTACAACATATCCATGTCCTGAGATGCCGAGATAAAAAACAAACAAAAATAGGTTAATCCAAGAGTCACACCAATTGCTCCAAAAAAACAGACAGATGACTTTGTAACAGGCTTAATATTATTTTTGATTTTTCCAATTATTACTCCCAAGGCAGTGCCACCTAAGATACCCGCGCTAGTCCAGATGATGAATGCCAAAATGCCATCAAGAAAAAACTCCATTTTAAAAGATTTCTAAATCAGGATTCTTGCAGGATGCATTATGGACATAGCAAGTGAAGTTCAAAGAAATTCTTTGAGTGCGTCATCAAAGAATAAAAGAAATGAGCAACCATCAATATCAAAATGAGCTTAGCGGGGGGATGTTTTGCGGTTATTTTTCACAGTTTTCAAAAGGATGAGTAGGGCAGGATCAAGCATTGAACCGTGATTAAATCCATCCAGTTCGTAAAGATTGGTGTGGGGATGTTTGGCAATTTTCATCATCCTTTGCAGGTAGGCATTTTCTTCATAACGCCCCAGTAATTCGAGTTCCCTATCACCAGTGATCAGAGTGAGAGGTGGCGCATCTTTGCGCACATGATAGAGTGGAGCGAAACGGTCAATAGTGGGTCTTGCTTCGGGAATTCCCTGCTCTTCGCGCGGTGTGAAGTGCGTTATGGTATGGCCACTAACAGGAATTAGACCAGCAATACGGTTGGCATCGATGTCATGCATCCCAAGATACTTTTTATCCAGTCCAATCATACTGGTGAGGTAACCACCCGCGGAATGCCCGGCTACAAATATTTGATTCGTATCCCCCCCGTATTTACTGATGTTGCCGAACGTCCATGCCACCGCTGCAGCGGCATCTTCTATATACGCCGGGCACTTGACCTTTGGAAACAAACGGTAATTGACACTGACCACCGCGATACCTTGTTTTTTCAGGGCAGAAGGAATTGTTTTTTTTCCGCCTCGTAAACCACCCCCGTGAAACCAGACCACGGTGGCAAAACCTTTTTTTTGCACGGGATGGTAAATATCCAGCATGCAGCGTTGCTGCATATAGCTGTCCCATCCTGTCGAGGATTCGCTGCGATAAGGGATATTTTCAACCAGGGCGTAATCAGATTCGGCGGCTTCTGAGAATCCGATGAAGGGCTGGATGAAGAGCGTAAAACCAATAAGGGATAGTCTGACACACAGAAGGCGGAGATTGAACCTGATCATGGCCGTCAATGTCCAAAAAAACGGCACAAAATCAACCTTGCCTGATATTAATGATCCTTAAGGTCTGAGTTTTACCCCTTAATCCAAGGCGGGTTTGGGGATGTTCCGGCTCTTTTATCTAAGGCTGAATGCAGGAAATTACTTTCGTCAACGGGTTGGCGTAATATAGTGCCCGCCCGCGTATTGCGTGGATTAGCTGATGCCTAAGGTATACATAAAGACATACGGTTGCCAGATGAACGAGCGTGACTCGGCACAGGTCGCCAGAATGTTGACGGACCGGGGATACCTGATGACTGATGAGCAGGCTGAGGCGGATGTCGTCTTAATCAATACTTGTTCGGTTCGGGACATGGCTGAACAAAAAGCTCTCAACAAAATGAGCTCCATGTTGCATATGCGCAAAACCAGACCGCACATGGTATACGGCTTTATGGGTTGTATGGCACAGAGCCGTGGCGAAGAACTGCTTGGAAAAGGAGCTGACCTCGTTGTAGGCACACAGAAATATCACCGTGTTGCCGATTATGTTACAGAGGTTTTCCAGGCCCGTGAGGATTTTCGTATTGAGGATTTACGAACTTCCATCGTGGACACAGAGGAAGAGGAGGGTTCCCAGAATACGATTCGTGATGGGGCTGCAACGGGGAATGCCGCTACTGCATTCGTGTCCATCATGCAGGGATGCAACATGAAGTGCTCGTTTTGTATTGTGCCTTATACCCGTGGTGCTGAGCGCAGTCGGCCCATTCATGAAGTGGTGGAAGAGGTAGGCCGACTCGCTGCTACCGGAGTTCGTGAGGTGACCTTACTGGGACAAATTGTCAATCTTTATGGCCGCCATGAATTTCCAGCAGTTCATGGTAAGAGCCCCTTTGTACAATTACTCGAAGAGGTGGCCTCTGTGGAGGGCATTGAAAGAGTGCGGTTTACTTCTCCGCACCCCGTGGGATACAAGCAGGATTTAATTGAGGCATTTGGCACTATTCCTGAGCTTGTGGAGCATGTTCATTTTCCCGTGCAATCAGGCTCCAATACGATTCTCAAGGGCATGCGCCGCCCCTACAAGGTTGAGAAGTTTGAGCAATTAATTGAGAGGATGCGGGAGGTTAAGCCAGAGATTGCGGTAACCACGGATATTATCGTGGGCTTTCCCGGCGAGAGTGATGAGGAATACGCTCAGACACGTGCTCTTTGTGAACGTATTCGCTTTGATAATGCTTTTGTCTTCCGTTATTCGAAGCGCCGGGGAACCCCGGCGGCTGAGATGGAGGATGCTTTGCAGGTTCCCGAGCGCATCAAAGAAGAGCGGAATCAGGATTTACTGAAGGTGGTAGATCGTATTTGTACTGAGAAGAACATGGCACTGGTTGGTACCCGCCAACAGGTTCTGTGCGAGGGCCCAAGCAAGCGTAGGGCTGAGAAACTCACTGGCAGAACCCGCACGAATAAGATTGTTATTTTTGACGGTGATCGAGAACGCCTTGCCGGGAATGTATTTGATGTAAAGATTGAACATTGTACCGGATATGTGCTTTATGGTACGCCATTATTAAATTTTTAGTTCGATGACCCGCCATCTTTATTGTGATTTTCTTAACTTGCAGGTTGTTGGCCTGATAATTGGGTTTCTGCTCGTCATTACCCATGTCATGGCGCTGGCCAAACCTGTTATGTTGCAGGATTTCCTGAGGAAATTTCCGAGGCATCGTGAAATCGGAATCACCATCCTCGCGATTGACTTTATTTGGGCTTTTTGGCTAATAGGCAATATTGACCTTGGAGAATTTCATACCTGGGAAAAGCCAATCCGTATTCTCCTGCCAGTTTGTTTTCTGCTTTTTATTTTCTTTGTTGAGGAATTTCTTGCCGTGCGCGCGACAGGGATCCTTCTGCTGTTGATAGCTTGCCCTCTTCTGGATGTCGCTTTTCTAAGGGATCCCGTAACTAGGTTATTGCTTCCATTGTTGGCCTATGCGTGGATCCTGTTAGGACTTTTCTGGATCGGAATGCCTTATTTAATGCGTGAACAGATTGCATGGGTTAGCCGGAATACCATGCGCTGGCGGCTCTTTTCTGGAACGGGACTTCTTTATGGGATTGCATTGCTTGTGTGCGCTGCGGCTTTCTGGGGAGGGGCTTAGTCATGGCGATGTCGGCAAAACTTTGAGTTGGTAACCAGTTGTGAAAAGAGGGAACGCCCGCTCATTTGAGGTATTTCACTCCTGAAAGTCAGAAAAGTCTATCACCTGAATCCAATATTGAACCTGGGCTTGAATTTTCCTGGATAAGATACTTATGGGCAAAATATTGGTCATTCGTGGAGGTGCAATTGGTGATTTTATACTGACTCTCCCGGCAATTTCACTCTTACGGGATGGGCTGCCTGATGCCCGGGTCGATATACTTGGATACAAGCCGGTGATTGACTTGGCGGCGCGAGCCGGGCTGGCTGATGGTGGTCGTTGTATTGAGCATGGGTCTCTTGCCGGTTTTTTTGCTCCAGGCAGTGAACTGGATCAACAATGGTGTGAGTATTTCTCCAGTTTTGATCTAATCATCAGTTATCTTCATGATCCGAATGGTTTTTTCCGACAAAATCTTAAGCGTGCGGGCGCTAGGGAATTACTAGAGGGAATTTCAAGAGTTGATGTTTCGAGCGGGGTGCATGCCGCTAGACAGCTGGCTAAAGTGCTGGAAAATATAGCGCTTTTCCTCGAGGACCCGGCTCCTTCAGTTTGCTTGTCTGATCAAGGTAATGTGACTTCTGAGAATTGTGTCGCTATTCATCCGGGTAGCGGGGGAGTCGTCAAGAACTGGCGCCTTGAGGACTGGATCCGACTTGGTGAAGAAATGGCCGGGCATGATAGTAACCCAGCGTTACTGCTGATTACAGGGGAAGCTGAGGAAGGAAAGCACGAAGAAGTGAGAGAAGCGCTGATTGCTGCAGGGGTTGTCTTTGAAAATGCACACAACTGGCCTTTAACCAAGCTGGGGCAAGCACTCGCGAAATGCCGCCTTTTTCTTGGCCATGACAGTGGCATATCCCACCTTGCTGCGGCTACTGGAATTCCATGCTTTTTGCTCTTTGGCCCTACCGATCCCGCGATCTGGGCACCGGCTAATGAGCAGGTGGAGGTGTTGCGTAGCAAGACGGGCAGGATGAGTGACATTGCTTACCGGGATGTTTCCAAAAGGGCAATCGATCTTTTAAGTTGCTTGTAACACCCCGTTTTTTTGTTATTAAATCGAGTATATGTCTGAGAGGTTTTCCACATTTCTATTTTTTGGTGCACCCGGAAGCGGTAAAGGAACACAGGGACGCGTCCTTGGTAAGATACCGCGGTTTTTTCACTGCGCCTGTGGAGAGGTATTTCGCTCTCTGGACACCCGAACGGATCTGGGGAAGCAATTCGTTGAATATTCAAGTCGTGGTGAATTGGTGCCTGACGACATTACCGTGAAGTTATGGAAGGCTTCTATTGACGCGAAGGTGGAATCTCATGCATTTAAACCTGATATCGACTTCCTGGTTCTTGATGGTATTCCCAGAAATGTTGGGCAGGCAAAGCTGATGGATGAGCATTGCGATATCGTTCAGGTTTTTCACCTCAGTTGCCCGGACCGAGAGGAGCTCAAGCGGCGTATTCGCAAGCGTGCCCTAAAAGAGAACCGCCTTGATGATGCTTCCGATGATGTGATTGAAAACCGGATGCACCAGTATGAGCAGGAAACCAAGCAACTGTTTGCCTATTATTCACCGGAGTTGCTCACAAATATCAATGCACAACAACCGCCCATTAAGGTGTTGCAGGATATCATCTACAGGATTACTTCCTTGCGGGTTTGGCAGGAGACAGCTGACGAGGTGTATTAACCCCCGAGTTTGGATCCCGATACTGTTGGAATTGGTGTGAAAATCGTTTTTTTTGGCACAGGTGATATTGGCTTGCCCAGTCTTGAGGCTCTCGCGGCGTCCCATGACCATGAGCTGCTGGCTGTTTTTACCCAACCAGATAAACCCTTCGGGAGATCTGGGAATCTCAAGGAGTCAGGACCGAAAAAATTTGCTGCGCTTAAAGGTATCCCCGTTCATCAACCGGATAGTATGCGCAGTAGTGAGAGCAGGGAATTGTTGCGAGGTTATGCCCCGGATGTCGTCGTTGTCGTTGCCTACGGACAGATTCTTCCAAAAGAGATACTGAATATTCCTTCTGCAGCCTGCTTGAATCTGCACGCATCAATCCTGCCTCTATATCGTGGTGCATCGCCCATTCAGGGGACTATTTTGGCCGGTGACTCTCAAAGTGGCATGACGGTAATGTATATGGACGAGGGCCTGGACACGGGCGATGTGCTTCTCGTTCATAAAGTCGAGCTAAACCCTGGCGAGACTGGCGGCTCACTGCATGACCGCCTCGCAGCAATTGGCCCGATTGCCTTGATGGAGGCTTTTAAAATGCTTGTTGAGGGCAAGGCTCCGAGAATCCCTCAGGATCATACTGCGGCCAGCCATACGGGTAAGCTAAAGCGGTCCCATGGCGCCGTTGACTGGCGATTGGATGCGCAGATTATTTCCCACCAGATCCACGCTTATGACCCATGGCCGGGGACTTTTGCTGTATTAGGAGACGGTGCCGTGATTAAGCTTTTCCCACCGGCTGAGGTGGTGAGTGGAGATTCATTTGAGCCAGGTCATATCATTAAGGCCGACAGGGATGGTATCCTTGTGAGCTGTGGAAAAGGTGCGCTTAAGCTAATGGAGCTGCAGCTGGCTGGTAGCCGCAGGATGTCGGTTGCGGATTTCCTTTCGGGCCGAAAATTAAAGCCTGGAGATTCTTTTGCACTTGATAGCTGAGAAAATAGCTTTTCAAGCTGTCTTGTTTGTTGTTCCCTTGGAAAATATTTGCCTACATTAGCATGTCCGATTCAAGTCTCCGGAGGAATTTTAAACGCGTTGTCCTTAAGTTAAGCGGTGAGGCACTGCGTGAACCGGGCAGTCATGACAATATTTCGCCGGAAATCGTCGAGACGATGGCTGAGCAGGTTAAGCTGGCTCATCAGGCAGGGGTTGAAATAGGTATTGTTGTCGGCGGGGGGAATTTCTGGCGTGGTATCAGTGCCAGTAACAGAGGCATGGAGCGTGCGACAGCCGACTACATGGGCATGCTGGCAACAGTAATGAATTCATTGGCTCTGCAGAGTATGCTCGAGGATATGGGGGTGCCGACTCGGGTTCAGACGGCAATCGAGATGAAGAATGTGGCGGAGCCTTTTATTCGCAGGGTCGCTATGCGTCATCTTGAGCGGGGTAGGGTTGTGATATTTGGTGCAGGCACAGGCAACCCGTTTTTTTCCACTGATACAACGGCAGCGTTACGTGCGAGTGAAGTGGGAGCTGATTTAGTGCTCAAAGGAACCAAGGTGGATGGTGTTTATGATGCAGATCCTGTGGATAACAAGGATGCCAAGCGTTACGAAAAGGTGTCCTTCCAGGAGTGTCTGGAAAAACGCCTCAAGGTATTTGATTCCACGGCGTTTAGCTTGTGCATGGATAACAATACACCCATCATTGTCTTTGACATGACAGAGGAGGATAATATCCGCAAGGCACTGATCGGCGAGCCGGTAGGCACTTTGGTAACCTCCGGGGAAACCAATTAATATAACTTAGATGATCAAAATTAATGGATAAAGAAACACTGAATGCTGAAACAAGGGAGGCCATGAGCAAGGCCGTCGAATACACTTTACATGAATTTTCCAGCGTGCGAACCGGCAAGGCTTCACCGGCATTGGTAGAGAACATCGATGTCCAGGTACAATCCTATGGTTCAACAATGAAACTCAAGCAACTGGCGGTCATTTCTTCCCCCGAACCAAGAATGCTGATGATATCTCCATTTGATCCCTCGACCGTCCAGGACATTGAGCGGGGAATCAAGGAGTCCAAGCTGGGTATTAACCCGGCGGTTGACGGCAAAATGATCAGGTTGCCAATTCCTGAGCTTTCCGAGGAACGCCGTAAGGATCTGGTTAAGCTTGTTCGTCAAATGGCCGAGGAGGGTCGTGTGCGTGTGCGTGCTGCACGCAAGCAGGGAATGGACGGTGTCAAGTCGCTGAAGGCGGATGGCTCAATTACCGAGGACCAGCAGCGGGATCTAGAAGTCGAGGTGCAGGAAATGACGGACAATTTTGTCAAAGAAATTGACGAGCATGTAGGCAACAAGGAAAAGGAAATCATGACCGTTTAGAGCCTACGGCTCGAATCTTTTCCTGTTAGGGGCAAATGGTAAACTACGACGCATCGTAATGGTGTGTTGACACAGAAATCTTCCAGTTTTCATGGAACCAGCTATCAACAACCCGTCAAAAGTAAGCTTGTAAATGGCTTAAGCGGGATCGGTGTTGTCCAATAGGGCTGGGGCAAAAATTATTGCGCCCTGTCACCTTGTAAATAATGCCCGCGGAGACTTGGGGCAATCACTGTGCAAAGAAGCAGCGGCTACCGTGATTGCGGTAAGTTGCCAAAACGGGCATTGGTTTCCCAAGCCTCATGGCGAGCCTGTGGCAGGTTACTCAGCCCACTGTCCAGTCCTGAGCCATCCCAGTTACCTACTTGGGTCGATTCGCATCCTGTGAATGCCACGGCAAATCCTGCTAAAAGTGCCAGTGAAAGAAAAGCACGCATGATTTTAATCGACATTTTTTGTTAAGTGTAACCGGCGAATGAGTAAAAGGACGTGTGGGTAGCCAGGCAAGTTATTCACCCAGATTCTTGAAGATCACGGCATCACCTTGTATCACGTTACCGCTGATATCCTTCTGGTTAATGTCAGCCACTGTTAATCCTGGCTGGATGGAGACGATTTTAAGCGTTGCAATGCGCTGCTCGCCCCTTTTAACAATCAGCTCTGAATCATTTTCCACACCCTGATCCTTGCCCACGTTGACTACACAAAACCCCATCCTTCATTTACCGCAGTAATAGAACCGACAAGGGCATTGCGTTCAATGGTAGCCAGACGATCTGCCTGCACTTGCTTCGCTTTTTCGATACGGGTCTGGTTTGAAGCAACCTTCTTACTGACAATATCAATCTCAGCCAGCTTGGCTGCCAGTTCCTGCTTGGCGTCATCGAGGTCACTCTCAAATTGCTTGAGTGTGTCTGCAACATTTCCCAGTGTGACGCCTGGGAACTGAGCTTTCATTGTCTCTACAGCTTGCTCAGCTTCCGCAATTTCCTCATCTATGGGTTTCATTCTAGTGTTGAGGCTGCCGATTTCTGAATTGAGCTTTGTGATGTCCAGATTGGCCTGTTCCAAGTCAGCTTTATGCTGGGCAAGTTCGCCTTCAGTTTTCATTTGTAACTCGAAGGCCGTTACCAGTTTGGGGTCCAGTTCTTCTTCAAATTCCTTTAGCAGGCGATCAATTTCTTCGTTTGTTGCCAAACGATCCTTGCGGTCCTTGATATACGCTTCGCGATTTTGCCAACTTTTCACTGTGGCGGCAAGAAGTACTGCTGCTGTAAGGATTAGTAGTAATCTTATCATGATTTTCTGGGTAAAATGTTGAGGGGAGGTTCTAGGAATAAGAGGTTTTAGTTACCAAGTCCAAACGGGTCATCGTCGTCCGGTGTAGCAGGAGCCGGTTCGGGGGCAAATGGGTCATCCCCTGCGGCAGGTGCGGCAGGTGCGGCAGGTGCGGCGGCAGGTGCTGCAGCGCGAGCAAGCTTGGCGGCTTCAGCGGCTCTTTTTTCAGGATCCCATTTGGTGAGCACATTAACAGCAACGGTATCACCGACATTAATTGAGGAATCCTCAGTAACAGTGAGAATGTCACAAACGCTTAAGTTGGGCTCAAGATTTGTGATGCGCAGGGCACCGACAACATCATCGCCACGCTTGACGTCAAGCCTGGTGCGGGCATTTACGCCCTGATTGGCACCGACGTTAATGATGACAAAACCCCAGTTTTCATAGGTGGCTGCAACACTTGCATTAATGGTCACCATTTCTCCGGCTCTCTGCATGGAGACTTTCTCGCGGAAGTCGGCAATAATTCTTTCGGTTTCTAACCGGGTTGCGACCATCTTCTTGAAGTTTTCCTTTGCGATGAGGATCTCTTGCTGGACGGTTGCCATCTCAGCCTGAAGGTTCTCGCTCTTTTCAACGAGGTCCTTTATTTCTCCAATTTCGGCGACATCTTTCCTGAGCTTGTCTAGTCGGACCTCTTTCTGGGCAATGAGATCCTCGAGTTGCGACTTGTCATCTTCAAGCTGAGCCTCTTTGGCTTGGGCAGCGAGGCTTAGCTTCTCTTCCTCATCGCGTTCCTCAGTGACTTGTTCGATGTCCGCTTCCGTGTCATTCTGGCGCTTTACCATCGCCACGCGATGATCTTGCGTGGCTTTCAGATTTTCCTGGGCCCGCGCAAGCAACCTTTTTTCCACTGCAATGTCTTTTGCATTAAAGTAACGGAAAGTTGATGCGGCAATCGCGAATAGGATGGCGAAGATAGTAATATACTTCCACTTCATGGCGTTAGGACAGGTGTTGTTTGGGAGAGGGGTGAGAGGTTGGTAGGTGAGATTATAATAATCCGAGTATTATTAAGGATATAACATGGAAAAAACAACCATAAACACCCTCCAGAGGGGTGTTTTTCACTTTAAATTACGGCCTTTTTAATGATTTGGGCTTGATTTAGTCCCTTCCTGAGAGCGCAATCAGGATCTGGATGATATACCAGAAGAGTAGCGCGATACCGGCAAAAAGGTGCAGTGAGGCAGCCACGTGCTTACCCGGGGGGTAGTGATGAATAATGTTTGAGGTGCTGTGTAGGATTGAGACAGAGGCAAAAATGGCCATGGCACCCGAAAAGATGAGGCCCAGGTCAAACCCAAAAATGATACTGGCCACAATAATACCGAGTGCCACGAAACCGCCAATGGTCAGGATGCCTCCCAGAAAAGAGAAATCCTTGTTGGTTACAAAGGCTGTCATCGTGATTCCTGCTACCAGAACCGCGGTGATGAGACCTGCCTTGGCTACAAGTTGACTGCCTTCCGGAACATAATTGACTGCAAGATAAATGATCGGAAGGAAAATAACCGCTTCAGCGATGGTGAAGATGCCGAGGCCAACATATTGCATCCCCCTCGAGGAATCTGACCTTGCCAACTTGTCAGCAATGAAAGATACAGCCATAAATGAGCCGAGAACGAATAACCATCCCATGCCTCCAGTCATTTTTATGATCATGGATTCAATGCCCGGCAATTTTAGCAGAATGGACTCAATGGCAATGAATGCTGCGATGGCGCCGGCCAAGTGAAAATAGGTCTGTTTGATGAATTGCGCGCGAACCGAGGGTTCTGCGCCGGCAACAACATAAGGGTTTGCGTATCCTGTGGTCATAGTTGGATTTTAATCTGAAGAGTTGGAGTAGTGATAGTCGGAGTAGGCAACGATTTGATCCCTGCCTTTCTATAAGCTAACACTTTGAAAAGTTAAGGGCGAAAGGGCGCGCTGGCAAGCCTTCCCTGACAGCTTAGCGGTTTAGTTCGGCCATGGATCTGCGGCTGCTCGCATTGCAGATTTGGCCAATAGGGGAGGCAGTCCGGGGTGCTTTGATAAGAGGCGGGCTAGTAGGCCGCTTACTCTTGGGGCTGAGAAGCTGCTGCCGATTACACTGCGAGAACCGCCTTCAAGCCATGCCGCCTTCTTTTCTTCACCAAGAGCTCCAAACTCAACGAGGTCGCCGGATCGGAAAAAGAGCTGATCAGGTTCTCCATAGGCACGACTCACACTGAGTGCGGACGGGAAGTGCGCTGGCCACTCTGTTATGGAGTAATCCTGATTATTGCATGCAGCGACAACATGCACCCCGCGTGTGTATGCCTCGTCAATCCAAGATTTGAATCCCATCACAAATTCAGCCTTTCCCGGGCAGCCGAAGGAGCAGTTAAGAATGTGGTAGCCACGGTCGATGGCCAGTCGGGCTCCGGCCCTGATCACGGATGCGCGCGCTTCCTTAAATGCGCCAAGCACCCGAAAATTGCCAATTTCTGCATCAGGAGCAATCTTGTGAAGGATGCCGGCGACCGCAGTGCCATGACCGAAGAGGTCGTGGCCATCGCCCTCGTGCACTGAAATGATGCCGCCCTCGGCCTTGATGCAGAGGTTGTCGGTCAAATTGATGCCGTCGAGCTGTGGGTGGCTGCTGTCAATTCCGGAATCTAGTACAGCTATGCGTACTCCGTGCCCGGTTCCTTGGGCAAGTGCGGTTCGTGTCTCGGTTGGATTTATCCACGAGGGAGATTTCAGATCATCCATCCTGCCAGCCAAGGATATGTTCAATGAGGGTTAGATCGAGAAGTCGTGCTATGGTTGCTGATGCCAACTCGAGGTCACCGAGGTCAAGCCCGGAGAATGTCTTAGGCTCTTGTTCGGTGTGATCCTCGGAGAGATGAACGCATGAAACAATGCCCCGCAGACTGTTAGCGAATGTCAGAGGGATGGCAATCATGGCCTCGGTGCGTACGCCCAGTTTTCTATCAAGGAGTGGGCTGTGACCGGGGTTTTGGTGGATATTATTTTCGCAGAAGGGCTGACCTGTTGCAAAAACCATGCTGATGAGCCCCTGATTGGTTGGGAGCTTAAATTTGCCGTTTAGGAATTCATCAGCATGTTCACCACATCCAAAGACAGGAACGAGATTGTCTTCTGTGCGATCAACTAGCCATATTGCACCATGTCCGGCACCGATTTTCCGAAAGGTGCCCAACAACGTATTTTTTGCCAACGGTGGAAGGATGCGGGTGAAGCTGTCGGCATCCAGCCGGTCACCGGTGCTGGAGAGCTCACTGTGCAGTTGCTTTGAAGCAGCTGTAAGCTCGGAACCCGGTGATATGCTGAAGCCGTTCATGTCAGGTCAATGCTAACGATCCACAGGATATTTTTCCTGCAGTTAAAGGCAATTTCAGTATGCTTGACCACATCCTACTCTACCCGTCCAACTGCTTTAGAAGGAAATCAACGGCATTCTGATTGGTGATTAATTCACGGGAAACTGCTCTACGCTCCTGTTCCGGTAATTCTCCAGCACTCAATTGCCTCAACTTGCCTTCCATCTCGGCAGTAAGCGTTTCGCTCGATCGGCCGCCAACTTCAGGTGAAAATTGCTGCAGGAAACGGTCCAGTATGTCGATTTCATTAGTCATATTTAAATGGTGGTATTTGTGAACCGGACGAACCGATGGTCATGAATATGCAGACAAATCGCTTTTTATTTCAATCTTCGATTTATTTTACCAAGCCAAAAAGGTCGGATGACTGTTTGCACAACTCGACAAAGTCCTCCCAGCGTAACTCTAGCCATGGGTCAATGCGCTTCAGCTCGCTGATCGTTGTGACCCGGATTTCTTCCATGGCAGCGGAGATGTTTCGGCTGACTTTGCTTTGACTACAGTTCCACATTTTACCCGCCAATTCCTGATCGATACCGTGTACCTTTACGAGCTTGAGCATAACGAGTTTTTCAGGGTCAATCATTGAGAAGGATGCCAGCATTGCGTCACGTAGCAGGCCGACGAGCCGGTCCTCGCTGTCATCGTTGCGTTCTTCTCCAGGCAGGGAGTCAAAGGCATCACCGGGTCGGTCCTCATCCCTGTTACTGGGTAATTCGCCACGGAATTTCAGCCGCCTCTTGTAATCAATGAGCCGGTTCAGGGCTGTGCGTGTCAGGAAGGCATTCAGAGATCCCTTGCCACTGAATTTTTCCAGCAATGGCCGCCGACCCTCTCGGGAATCAAAACAGTCTGTCCAAAGATCGGCGATAATGTCCTTTGCTTCGGTATCACTGGCTCCTCTGTTGCGTAGTATTGCTTCCAACCGAGCATTGTTCTCCGGGCATCGGATCGTGGAGGCAGCTATTTCATCGCCCGCAAGAGCCGCCTCGATCAGAGCGAAGTCCTCTAGTTTTTCCTCTGATGGTTCGTTGGGTGTATCCATGCCGATATTACTCAGAGTATTTTCCTCATAACATGGGCTGTGCGTCAACCATCTAGAAAAGGAGAAATTGACGGAATAGCTGGCGGCACCCCGGTTAACCGGGGTGCCGCCGCTGTGCTTCATGCATTATCGCTGTTTTTGGGGGATTTTTTGGGAAGGATTACGGGGTGGTTGAGGTAATGACGAGCGAGCAGCTCGATTATGCAGATTATTTTCAAGGGGATAATCCTTTGTTTTTCCCGTTGATCTCACGTGCTTCAGCACCAGATCATTGACGCTGGCGCCTGGCTTCAAAAAGGCAGATGCCAGCAGCAACCGAGACATTGAGACACTCAACGGATCCGCTCATCGGTATTTTTGCGAGGAAATCACAATTTTCTTCTGTCAGCCGTCTCATTCCATCCCCTTCGGCGCCCATGACAATGGCCATGGGGCCTTTCAGATCGACATCATAAATGTGCTTATCGGCTTTATCCGATGTGCCGGCAAACCAGATGCCTGCATCCTTCAGGGCTTTCATAGTACGCACGAGGTTTGTTACCTGAATATAGGGAACAGATTCTGCGCCTCCGCAGGCAATCCGCTTAACCGTCTCGTTCAGGGGCGCCGAGCGATCTTTTGGTGCGATGACTGCGACACATCCCGCGGCATCTGCCGTGCGCAGGCAGGCACCAAGATTGTGGGGATCTTGAACGTGGTCGAGCACCAGCAGCAGTGGCGCTGTTTCCTTTTCGATGATGGCAGGCAATTCATCCTCCCGCACTGCCTTCTTTCTGGATGAAAAATCGGAGTGCAGGTGCTTGCGTTGTCCACTGGAACGGGATTGTCTGGCCACGGGGTATATTTAACGATAATTGAAAGAACGAAAACGGAAATAAAAACCGTGAAAACTGGTCACAGCCTGCTTGTTTGCATTTACTAACATACTATCGTGCGTTTTTCGGTCTTTCCTGATCGATTTCGCCACCTTCTACTTTGACCTTAGCTCCCAGTAGATGTCTGGCAAAGAATGCTTCCAGACGCTTGTCAATTTCAGGGGAATTGAATCCCCCATGCCTACCGCCCTTGACAGTGATCAAGATGGATTCACATCCTGCCTTGAGCAGCGCTTTGTGTAGTATTACGGACTGATTATAAGGGACCAACTGGTCATCAGTTCCATGGATGGAAAGCATCGGGGCGTCCCCTAGTGACACATGCGTAATAGGTGAGGCGCTTAAGGCGATCTGTTTTTTTTCCTGCAGCGGACCGCCCACGAGTTTGGATTCGGGCGAACCTGGTGCATCATGATCAATACGGCTCGGGAATCGCGACATTTCGAGCAATGCTGAGGGGCCAAAGAAGTTTCCCACACAGTTGACCCTGCTGTGTTCTTTTCGGTGAGCTCCAAGCTGACCCTCAAGTTCAAGGACATCACCGCTTGTTCCCAGCATGGCAACCAGATGTCCCCCAGCGGATGTGCCAAAGACACCGATATGTCTGTGGTCAAGGCCGTGTTTTTTGGCGTTGCCGCGGATCCAGCGGATCGCCGCCTTACAGTCATGAATCTGTGCCGGCCAATGAGCTTCATCAGTTAGCCTGTAACCAACGCTGACGCCGGCATATTTTCCGCTTTCGACAAATCGAGACAGTTGTTTTATTCCGGAACTTTTATCGCCGTTTTGCCAGCCTCCTCCATGAATGAAAACCAGAACGGGAAGGGGTTTTGCATTGCGTGCAACCGGTAAAATCAGGTTGAGGGTCTGCCTTGGGTTGTCGGTTCCAGCATAGGCAATTTCGGACTTGATCCTGATGGATGCATTTGTCTGCGGCGTGCTTGGTTTCTTTTTACCGCCGGCTTGTCTTAATTGACTCCGGAAAAGGGTGTCTTCCTCTCGAGATATGAAACCGTCTTTGTCGCCGTCCGCTCGATCAAAGTTAGGCTTCGCGTTTGCAGGTAGTTCGTCACGAGTGAGCCTGCCATCACCATTACTGTCCCAGCGATCAAATATTGTCTTTTTGGCTTGTCCGAGGACGGCATTGTTCGTTACAGCGACAAGAAGAATAAGTGTCGGAATGATAATGGAGGAAGGCTTCATGGAATCGGTCTTTGTGCGGGGTTGAATGAGCCAAGGTTGACTCTGTGATTGGCCTGTCCAGCAAATTCATGACGGATGCCGAGATGGCGGATATCACTCGTGTTTTCTGTATCGACTGACGTGAAATCGGTGCGCAGTGTGGCTACAAAACACCTAAAATTCGCTACTTGCCATGGTTCCAGCTGCTTTATGGGGATTTTAACTCATTAAGCGTAAAGGATAAAAACGATTTTAGGCATGAACTTTCGACCATCCGGCGCATTCGTGCTATCGGTAAACACTTCGGCTTCCATCAGCCGCACGATGAAAAAGATTTCCCGCAAGGATATCGCAGGAATGTCCACCATGGAGTTTCTGAAAGCCGGGGCTGGTCCTTATCGCCAACTCGCCGGATACCTGAAGCCTTATAAGGCGCGCTTCTGCCTTGGGATTTTCTTTGGGGCACTCTATGGCCTGATGAACGGGGGTATGGTGCTTACCATCAAATTTGTGGCTGAGCAGGTGTTTGGCAGCAAAAATAGCGCAAAGGAGTTTGATGCTCTGGTCGATCAACTGCCAGAGGAAGCTGTTGCCGAGGGCGGGGGAGCCATTGATGCCGTGCGAGCGGTTTTTAAGGAAACTTCTCAAGTGGATACCGGGACAGCCTTGACGGGATCACTCATGCTGGCTGCCATGCTGGTGCCGGCGATCATGTTACTAAGGGGATTTTGTGGATATATGAATTCCTACTGCATGTTGTGGGTGAGCTTGCGTGTACTCAGCGATATACGTACCCAGCTTTTCAGCAAGTTGATGGGGCAGTCTCTTGACTTTTACAACAAGCAGAAAGGGGGGGATTTGATTCAGACGGTCTTTAACCAGACTCGTATGGCGCAACAGGCCCTTACCACGGTTGCCAGTGATATTGTTAAGCAGCCGATAGCTGTGGTTTCCGCCGTGGCTGCCATTTTCATTATCGACTGGAAATTTGCATTGGCAGCTCTGGTATTGTTTCCGATCTGCATTATTCCCGTGATTGTGATTGGTCGTAATGTTCGCAAGACAGGTGGCAAGGAGGAGGAAGAGGCCGGTATGCTGATGGTTGTAATGCAGGAGTCGTTCGCTGGTATTCGCGTGGTTAAAAGCCATGCGCGGGAAGCGCATGAAATTGACAAGTTTACACAGGCCAACAATAAAATGATGAAGTTCATCATGCGTTGGCGGAAAGCCATGGAGCTGGTTGGTCCCCTTGTCGAGACCGTAGCTTCATTTGGAGTGGCTGCAGCGTTGCTCTATGTGGCGATCAGGCCAGACCTTGGTGCAGCGCATTTCTTGGCCCTTCAGGCCGGACTTGTATTGCTTTACCCTCCGGCGAAGACATTGAGCCGGTTACACATCTTGATGCAGAAGTGCCTAGCAGCTACCACCAAGGTATTCGAGATGATGGAGCGTGAGCCTGCAATCCAGGATGCTGCTGATGCCGTAGAACTTGACGGTATGAATGGAGGTATCGCTTTTGAAAAGGTCAGTTTCGCTTATGGCAAACGTGCTGACGCTGTTACAGACGTGGATTTCAGTATTGAGCAGGGCAAGTCCTATGCGCTGGTAGGGCAGAGTGGCGCGGGAAAAAGTACGCTCTTTTCTCTGCTTTTGCGATTTTACGAACCGCGTGAAGGGCGTGTCACGGTTAACGGAATTGATGTGCGCAAGATCAAGCAGCACTCACTTCGTGATCATATCGGCGTTGTGAACCAGGATATCTTTCTTTTCCATGATTCCATTTATGAGAATATCCGTTATGGCAGGCTTGATGCCACCCGCGAGGAAATTGAGCATGCAGCAAGGCTTGCCCATGCCCATGATTTTATTACGGAGCAGGATAAAGGCTATGATACCAAGGTTGGGGATAAGGGGTGCCAACTCTCGGGGGGGCCGCAACAGCGACTCAGTATTGCCCGAGCTATTCTTCGAGATGCTCCCATTCTTTTACTGGATGAGGCAACTTCAGCGCTCGATTCTGAGGCTGAGAAGCACATTCAAGCAGCGCTCGAGGAACTCTCCAAGGGCAAGACGACGATTGCCATTGCGCACCGCTTGTCGACGATACTCAATGCCGATCAGATCGTGGTGATGGACAAGGGCAGGGTCTGTGAAGTGGGGACCCATGCAAAGTTGATGGAGACGTCTGATATTTATCGCCGCCTCTACATGATGCAGTTTGGTCACGAGATGGGCGAAGACGAAGCCGATTCGAAGTAGCGGTGGTTGCCAGATTGGTGTTATTCTCCGTCGCTTGTCCTTTTCAGCAGGGTGTTTTTTGGGGGTTTTGCGTCATTTGATTTTGGGAAGTCCAATGTGTAGTGAAGCCCTCTGCTTTCTTGCCTCCTTTGGGCGCATTTGACAATCAGACTGGCTGTCTCAACAAGGTTCCGCAATTCAAGGAGTTCCGGACATATTTTGAAGTTCCAGTAGAATTCTTGGACTTCACGGCGGAGATTTTGCAGACGGGTGGCGGCACGTTTCAGGCGCTTGTCAGTACGAACGATGGAGACGTAATCCCACATGAGCCTGCGGATTTCATCCCAGTTGTGGTAAATGACTACGAGTTCATCAACATCCTCGGCATCTCCGCTGATCCAATTCGGGATATTATAGTTTTTGGATTGGCGGCCTGATACCCGGTTCTTGATAGCGTGTTCAAAGCATCGTGCGGCAACAACCGCCCCTTCCAAAAGGGAATTTGAAGCCAGTCGGTTAGCCCCGTGCAAGCCAGTGCAGGCGACCTCGCCAACCGCATAGAGCCCGTTTATTGACGTAGCCCCATCAATAGAGGTGTGGATGCCGCCGCATTGATAGTGGGCAGCGGGGACAACAGGAATGGGTTTTTGCGCGGCATCAATGCCTACCGAAAGACAGGTTTCATAGATATTGGGAAAACGTTCCTTAATGTAGCTTTTGCCGCGGTGAGAAATGTCCACATAGACACAGGGTCCACCGGTGCGCTTGATTTCGTGGTCAATGGCCTGGGCAACAATATCCCGAGGAGCTAGAGAACCTCTCGGATCATATTCGGACATGAATTCCCTGCCATCCTTGCCAATGAGGACACCTCCTTCGCCACGGACCGCTTCTGAGATGAGAAAATTTTGCAACTCGTGGTGATAAAGGCAGGTCGGGTGGAACTGGATGAATTCCATATTGGCGACTGTCGCTCCTGCCCGGTAGGCCATTGCCACACCGTCTCCGGTGGCCACTTCCGGGTTTGTTGTGTAAAGGTAGACGCGTCCACAACCGCCGGTGCATAGGATGATTTTCTCTGACCGGAAAGTGATAATTTTCCCGCAATCTTCATCCAGAGCATAAAGGCCAACGATACGGTTTTGCTCCTCATTGAGTCCGAGCTTGGCGGTGGTAACCAGGTCGATGGCAAAATGATTTTCCAGTATATCGATATTCTTCTCGCGACTTGCAGCAGCCAGGAGTTTCTCGGAAATTTCCCTGCCGGTTGTATCGCGGGCGTGCAGGATGCGCCGCTGGGTATGGCCACCTTCTCTACCGAGTGAGAAGCTACCGTTCTCTTCCCGGTCAAAGTTGACACCCTGGGTAATCATTTCCTCGATGGCCGCTGGTGCAGACCTGATGATGGTATCCACCACATTTTTTTCACAAAGGCCTGCGCCGGCACCTATTGTGTCGGCGATGTGTGCCTCAAAAGAGTCTTGAGGATCTGCAACGCAGGAGATGCCTCCTTGAGCCCAGGCCGTGTTGGATATTTCCGGTCTGCGCTTGGTAAGGATGGCCACTTTGCCGCTTGCAGCAGCCTTTAGGGCAAAGCTGAGGCCGGATATCCCGGTTCCAACAACGATGAAATCGTATTCGCGCATGTCAGAGGAGATGGTCCAATGCCCTTAACAGAACACTTGTTTCATGCTTCTTTTATTCTTCCGCATCTAATTTGATAGATAGGTTGTTCCTGTCATCTATTCAAATTCTTACGGTAAAAACGCCGGGGACAGGTCTTTTTACCTTTGTGCGGGTCGGTTCATTTTACATAATAGAAAAAAACCAGCAATAGAAAGCTGTCCAGAAGCAGCAGAGGAGGATATATTTGTGCCTTTGATGCATGCCCTTTAGCAGGCTGCCGGAGAGGACTGAAAAAATCCAAGCTGCGAGCAGAAAGCGCAGCAATCGTGCAGGTATGCTGAGGAGCAAGAATATGGCAAGGTTTAATTCCGCTGAGCCTGCATGCACAGCATAGACCTTATAGGGTTTTCCGGTTAAAGGGCCGGCAAAAGTTGCCATGGATCCAATGGTTTCTACTTGCCGGTCAACTTCCTGGATGAGGTGGTTACTGATTGCCGGAACTTGTACGAGAAAATGGTCGGCAGAGGCCTCATGTAGTGCGCCCCAGGTGAACATGATAGTGCCTCCGGCCAGTGCACCACTGAGGGTCCAGAAACAAATCCGTGTCGCTTTTTGCCGGCTCTTCAGGGCGATAAAACTCAGCAATACATCCGGCACGATGAAGAAAAAAGTGGCTTCGGAAAAACCCCATAAAAGTGCTATAAGGTTCAGTCCCATGGCGGGAATTCTCCTTCCGAGGCCAGTTGCGTCATTCGTTTGGATAATTCTTTCATGAAGTGTTTTTTTTCGCCGATCCAGGGGATAACTTCGCCTATAAAAATATCGAG
>Ga0115011_10000996_pt1 | contig 21017 bp, 14 predicted proteins | sample TroAtlMetagenome_2_FD_88705 | JGI IMG/M metagenome (GOLD analysis project Ga0115011, IMG submission 88705) | Marine eukaryotic phytoplankton communities from Atlantic Ocean - Tropical Atlantic ANT8 Metagenome | ecosystem: Environmental > Aquatic > Marine > Oceanic | place: Tropical Atlantic...
AAAGGTACAACCTTAACTGCAAATGTTTTGTAACCTGTATGTGTTACTGTACCAACAGTTGCTGTACCTCCACCACGGTACCACCGCCTCCGGTAATTACTATGGTTGGTGTAGATGTGTATTCCCTACCTGGGTTTGTAACTGTTATGGCTGATATTTGGTTACTACCATTAATCGACGCTACTGCTGTAGCTCCATAACCTCCACCGCCTGTAATTGTTACTGTAGGAACAGAAGTATATCCTGAACCTGCTGTAGGTGCGATGCTTGCTACTGATTTTACATCATATTCAAATACGCCGCTGTTTAAGCCTGCTGCGTTAGAGCCTTTACTAGGCAATCCATATTTGTATTCTGCAAAATCTTCTGTTGATTCAAATGGGCTTGTTATTGATGATAATTCTACCCAGCTTAAATCATCTTGGAAGTCGCCTTCGTCTGCGGAGTTCATTAATTTACCGTAAACTTTTATACTTCCTTCTGTTGGAATGGCTGCGTCTAAATATACTGCTATATCTTCAGCGTCTTGGCCGTCTTCCAACACCACTCTTCTTGTTATATACCGAGAAGATGAGTTTCCTTTAAATCTTGTGTCTTCGTTAGCTGAATCATTATTCACACTATTTGCTATACACAATAAATCTAACTGTTCTGTAGTAACAGCAGGACTAATATTTTCTTGTTGTGTGGAAAATGCTAAATCTAATAGTGCTGTTTTCCAGCCTACATAACCACCATTTCCTGTTTGTTCTAGTTCTACTGATCTACTATAAATTGTATGTTCTTTTTCTAATTTTGTTGTAATGTTAAAGTCTAAGTCTGTATAAACTTCTGATACCCCTGTTTTAGAAACAGCATTTGCTGCGCCTGTCTCATTAATTGATACTTTGGCAAGTGCTGCTACTGAAGGTGAAGGTATCATTAAAGCCGAGTTAAGTGCAACTTCATTTATTATTTTGTTTGTAAATGAACCAATAGTTGCGTAACCATCGGTGTTACCTATTATTTGTCCTACTTTAAATGGATTAGGATCTGCTTGTCTACCTACTGTCATTTGACTATCTAAAGGATTCCATCCTTCTACCAGGCCACCAATTAAGTGAACTGTTGCTGTTGCTTGTGTTGTAAATCCACCACCTGAAAGTACAATAGTTGGAGCGGTTGTATAACCTGTTCCAGGATTTGTAACATTAATTGCTGTTACAGCTCCTCCACTAATTGTTGTTGTGGCAGCAAAGCCTGTGCCATTAGTTCCTGTATTAGTTACTGTTACTGTAGGAGCACTTGTATAACCTGCTCCTCCTGCTGTTATTACACCTTCGAAACCATGTATTGTTTTGCCTGGTGTCCAATCTATATCACTTCCTGTACTTGTAGAACTAAAATTAATCCAATCTGTATTTTCGTTTGCTAATTGTCCTGATGTTGTTCCTAGTTTAAAACAAGCTCTCTGTATTCTAAACATAATGTCTTTTGACTGATTCGCACTCCAGCTCCTATCATTAGCAGAGCTAAACATCATGCCTGCATGAGGTTGTTTTGTAATTCTTTCTGTTGTTCCTACTTGATTTTCGCCTAGTTCTGATATCCATATATCATAACCTTCTTCATCATTTTCTGGTTTAGGAACAAAACAATATTCTGTATCGTTTTGTAAATATACAGGATTATGGAATTGGAAATTAGTAGCAACAAAGCCTGTTGTTCCACCTGACTCTGATGATGTATTAATAGTATTTAATAACATTCTCTTAGAACCATTAGGTATAATACGAGGTCCTGGCACACCATTTATAACTTCTCTAACTTCCATTGTAACACCGTTATTGCCTGATGCTGGTTTGTTTTTAAAGTATATATCTATATCTGTAATAAAGACACCTCCAGGCATTCCTGAAACTGTAAATGTTTGTGCTAGAGGATCGTTCATTCCAAATCCTCCTCTTCGTCCTCGTATAGAGCCTCTACCAAACCATGCTGTGTTCTCTCCGAAATCTAATTCAGGAACTTCAAAGTCTTCTATTATAGGTTCTATAATTGGTGCAGGTGTTACAGGTGGATTGGTTATTGCTGGTACCACTAAGTTTCTTACTGACGCCCCTATATCAACAACAAAACTTGGCCACCCTCCAGCTCCTCTTCCTCTTAGTCTTCCAGGCCCCCAAAGTACAGGTATGTCTGCTGCCAATGTTGTTGCTGGAGCCATCGTTGTTGGAGTAAGCCAAACTGGAGTGGTTGGGGCAGCTGTAGTTGGTGGTATTGTAACAACAGGTGTTTGAAGCGTTGTAGTTGTTACCGGTGCTGATGTTGTAGTTGTTACCGGTGCTGCAGTTGTAGTTAACCTAGCTGTTGGTGGCCATGGACTTGGCAAGCTAGGATCTGGTGTTGGTTGTATAACAATTTGTGGTACAGGTACTGGAACAGGATTAATTGTTATAATCTCTACCGGAGGGTTGTTAATAATAACTGGTGCCGGTGGAGGTGGTAATGGTGTTCCTGCTCCTATACTATAATTAATACTGGTGTCTGTTATTGTTCTATTATCTGAAAAAGATGTAGATGAAATATTAGCAGTTTTAAATGCTACTATTGAATCTTGTTTTTGTTGTATAAATCCTGCAGATTCAAATACAGCGTTGGATGTAGTTTTAGCACTTTTATCTTGGTTGTTTGACTCGTCTGTAAGTTTAAATATTCTTTGTCCTGTTTTAAATCTTCCCGCTGGTAATGTGAACCTTACGACTACACCACCATTTGCATCCGTTGTAAGAGTAGTTGTAGAACCATCTTCTAATGTACAATTTGCTGATACATCTTCACCGTCAAAGAATGGATATACTCTTGTTTCAGGTTTCATTCTAGTAGCTTCTGCAATTATTAATTGACTTCTCATAAATGGTGCAAAAGCCATATCAACTACTTTTTCTCCTAGTGATACATTTTCTGTTGAAGCTGTTACATCTATTCCTATGCCCTGTCTTACTTGCGTTTGTTCTGTTGTAGTTGTAGTAAATGTTGCTCCACTTCCATCACCACCGCCTGTATTAAATGTTGATAGTGTTTGTGCAGAAGTTGTTACATTTGCTACTCCTGAATCTTCCCATGAACCCCATTGTGTTCCCCAAGCATTTGCCATGTTTTCCCATGCGTCATAGTTGCCGTCAAAGTTTACATTGACTGCTGGTTGAACTGCTGTGTCTACGAAGTTATCTACATCAGGAGTCAATGTAAGATCTCCTGCATAGTGGAATGTTAATTCTTTTGTTAAATTCTCAGTTTGAGAAGCTTGAAGTTGACTTGCAAGAACTTTCCTTTCATAAGGTAATGTAATTGTTTCGCCTGTCTGTCTTAATTCTGTTCCTTGATAAGTTGCACTTGCTGATACATTATCAAATATTTGTGTTCTAATATTTTCCATTACAAAGAATGGCCTAGCAAGTTTTCTTTCAGGATCAATAGATATTTTGTAGTCTGGATCTAATACAGAACCTACATTGTGTCCTGTAAACGGATCTACTAATATACCGTTTTTAAATCTATCTACACCTGTAGAGTTTACAATGGTTTGATCTTTAGCGTATGTTTCTAATAAGTTTAATGAGGCATAGTATTCTAAATTTTTAATCCTTGATTCTAATCCACCTATCTCTTTCATTGTAAATCGTTTCTGAGATATGTTTTTAATAGACGATGTATAGTCTGGTCTTCCTGCTATTTTGCCTGCTTCAGGTGATAAACTAGGATAAGGAGGTAAATCAATTAATGCCATTGTCATTGCTTTCGCTGGTTCACTTGGCATTGTAGGATTGTCTGAATAAGCTCCTTCGACTAATCTATACTCTCCATCAAAGTCTAATATTAATCTAAGTTTTTTACCTTGATAGTATTTTAAATCTGTGCTAAATGTTTTTGTGGGTAGTGGATTTGTTAACCCTTGTCCTGGCCTGTTAATTGTTTTATCATTTGTTGGGTTTACTGTAGCACTACCTAATGTTCCTGTTAGTGTTGCTGTATTAGTCATATAAGGACGGAAGTCAACACAATCTCTTAAATTAAAGTCTCCATATTTTTGAGAATTATACAAAGGAACATTCTCTGTTCTTATTGTATTTGCTGCTGGAGTTGCTGCGTCATCTACTGGATAACTATCTAAACAAGTAAATGATGGGCCGGAAATAGTTTGTGTAAATGCTGAAAACTTGACTACTATATATCTGTTTGTAGATATATCTACTGTTGCAGATGATTTTTTAAATATTTTTGCTTGTCCATAGTAACTATCTTGCTGGCCTTTGTTTACTCTAAATTGAGAAGTTACATCAGTTTGTCCTGTTGTATAGTCTGAGTTAGAGCCTGCTGTAATTGATTCTATTTTGTATAAATCAACTACGCCTAAATTATATTCGCCTGTTGTTCCTGCAACATGTGTTCCTGTGTCAATTTTAACATATTGACTAGTTTGTAATGCTTTAGCTATTGGATTGGAATCTGCTACTTGTACTGGTACATATACTCTTACTGTACCTGTTCCTGTAACTGCTCCGCCTGTGTCTATTGTAATAGATGTTGAACTGTTGACTGTAACCGAAGCATTACTATTATTAGATGTTAAATCTATATGTGTGCCTGGGTCTACAGTAGCAGAGTTTTGTGTAAACCCTACTTTTGCTACACATATAAAATCTCTTTTTTGTGTATCTGTTAATGTTCCTGAATAAGGGAAAGTTTCATTCCCTGTAACTGTTAGAGTTGCATCGCCATCTGTTCCATTTAATTCTACATCAAATTCCTTTTGGTATTGGAATGTATAATCGTATGTACTACCTGCCTCTGCTTTTAATGTTTTAATATTTTTAAATGGTAGTCTATAAAGAAGTTTGTTTACTTTACTTTCGTTCAATACAGCTTTACTATCTACTTGAACTGTGTCTGCTACACCGTCCCAAGTATTTCCTGCGTTATTTCTTAAACCTTTAACTGCTGTAAAATCTCCGCTAAGCATTTGAAGATCATATACATAAAGTCTATATACACAAGCGTCACTACCTGGTGTTCCACTTGAATATACTAATTGTCTTACCTTTGCTTCACCTACTTTCGTTCCTTGTGCTGAGGCATTACCTGCTTGGGCTGTGTCATATAAATCTATTAGTGTTCCGCCGTCTACATCAAAAGTACCATCTACTTTATTAATGTCTATGTAGTTTCCATATGATGTTGATATTGATTGAGATTCTTTTGTAACATCCATTGTTGGCTTCATTAAAGGAAGCCTCTTAGAAGATAATAATTCTCTTTTATGTCCGCCTACATAAGCAACACCAGGATCTACTTGTACCATTAGGGCATCTTTAGATCCTCCATTAGCTGCTAGGAAAACACCACCATTACTATTCTCTTGTAAATGTTCTCTAAGTGATGTAGTTTGTCCTCTAACAACATAGTTACCTGATTCGTCATAAGTTCTGTTTGCTAATATATCTCCTACACCTGATAATGGATTATCTTTTAATGAAATTCTTTGTATTGAGCCATTTTCAAAATGTGCGTATGTGTAAAAGTTTTCTGGTTTTGTTTCTCCAGTACCGTATGATTTAAGCGATACTGTATATTTTAATCTATCTGAGCCAGGTGCGTTGTAGTTAAATGATCCTTGTGCAGGATCTAATAGTGAAGAATCTGTAGCAGATCCTGTTATAGCTTCTTCAACAACAAAACCTACTTCTTTAAATTTTAGTAGGCTGTATCTATCTGAAAAACATGATATATTATCTGTTTTTATAAATGAGCCTCTGGCATATATAATACCAGGAGCTATTGTAATCTTAGTTGTTGCTCCTACTTTCTTATCTTGTAAGTTGTTACCTGTTAAATTATTAACTACAAAGGTAAACCCATTAAGATCTGTTGCTCCACTACCATCACCTGTATTGGCTGTATAAACTGATAATGTTTCACCTGAAGAAAAAGTTGTTTGGCCTGTAATTGTATTTAGATATTTAATATATAAAGTTTTTAAATTAGGTACACCGCCAACTGTGCCTGTTTCAACACCAGTAATTCTTGCTTTAAGTCCTGTTGAACTACCAATAATTTCTTTACCCACATAATTTGTAAGTGTTGTATTGTCTATAGTTGCTGCTGCTGCGTCTGTGTCATTGACTTTAACCCAATCAACAACCTCTGTAGACTCTGCACAACCTGTAATTACTGCTCCTTCTTGGATAACAAATCCAAAACCTTTATTTAATTGGTCTTGTAAGATTGTCTGTAATTGTGTTAATTCTCTCGCTTGTACTGCTACGCCAGGCTTAAACAAAATGCGATGAAATCTTTTGTCGTCGCTAAAGTCGTCGTAGTATGGTGATGTATTTAAATTTAATGCCATTTGTTAAAACCTAATCAATGCCTTTATTTGTTCTACCTGGTCCGCTGATCTAACAATTGGCGATCTATTATCTAGATAAATTACTTCGCCTGTTGCGTTATCAACTTCTGGATCTGTTAAACTATTTATACTCAGACTGGTAATGTTTTGAGTAGTATTTGTCAAAGTTGAATTAACTGTTATTGCTGGATTTGTAGATGTTAAATAAATATTTTTGTTCGTTGAGTCTATTTGTATGACCGTAAATGAACCTCCATCATCTGATGTAAGTATATCATCTACCGCATATTTGCTAACATCTGCCACATTTATAATATGACATGCTGTTGCTGTGTTCGTTGTATATGTTACTCCTGCTGGAGTTTTAATGTTCTTAATTAATGAAATTTGCCTAAAGTCATTTCCTAGTATTAAATCTGCATTGTCATTATCTGAGAATGATACTGTTACTCCTACTTGATAAGCAAATAATTCTTTTGTTGCATTAGAACCGTGTCCACCCTGTGGTGAAACTATTGCCCTAGCTGTTGCTCCTGAGCCTGGGGCTGCTGTGTTTGTTATTTTTATTGTTGCGTATGAGTATCCTGAGCCTGGATTTGTAACTCTTATTTTTGTAATAGCTCCTGTTGCTGCGTTTACATAAGCACTTGCTTCTGCTCCTGAGCCATCTCCTTCCACATTACATTGTACATCATTTGCTGCATAGTCTTGGCCTGCTGTGGTAACAATTACTCTATCTAATGTTCCATTAACTGCAGCCCCTTCAACAGCACTTTGTAATGCTGGAAGTGAATCTGCGTCTCCTAAATTGACTGTACCTGCCGCGTTAGAGCCTCCGCCACCTGTGAAAGTTACAAAGGCAAAACTATAACCTGATCCGGAAGCTGTTATTGTAACACCTGTTACTGCTCCACTTGCTATAGTTGCTGTGCCTGCTGCTAATCCATCACCGTCACCTTGTATTACTACTGTAGGAGCACTTGTATATCCTGTGCCTCCTGCAGTTATACTAATACTATCTACTTCTCCTGTGACATCGTGTGTTGGATTTCCTGTTAATTTTCTAACAGGAATATAATCAGCATCTAAGAATTTATTTTGATCGGATGCTGAAATTTGAAACATAAATTTCCAATTATAATTATCGGATAATTCAAATACAGATGTTCCTGTACTTGTTGGTTTTTCTGTACTTTGTCCATTATTATTATTACTGATACATTTATATACTTTAAATTCATCAGTCATTATAAAAAAGTTTCCATCTGCAAGATTGGAGGCCCCGGAGTATGTTTGATTAGAGGATGAAACATTATCATCATATTCATCATACACCGTGCCCGTTGTCCAATCTGTTCGTTTTGCTAATAAGCAAACATCTGCAGAATCAATTCTTTGAGTAAACATCATGCTGCGCCTAAATGTTGAGACATACGAATCGTTGTCGATAGGCAGTTCAGGGCTTGTGTCATCAGACCAAGCCTCTGTTCTACCTACGGCAAAGTGGAAATAGTCGTTGTTATTACGAATATCCCTGTGGAATGTTCTGGCCAATTCCACTCTACCTAGTCTGCGTAGTACTAGCGCCATCTACTTACCTTAAGATATTGTTACTGTCCAAGTAATTGTCATTGAATCTGAAGCCCCTTTGTTTACAACAGAAAAAACTGTTCTACAAAGTAGAGTACCACCTGAACCGGCATTTAAAATACCTGCTTCTGTGATGGCTCCTGTGCCTGTTCCTGCTGCAAAAGATGCAACATAGGCAACAGCATTTGCTGTAACCGTTGTAGATGTTAGTGCTTGTCTCGCTGCTTCTGTGCCTAGAGCTGCGTCACCAGCAGCTGCTGCTGATGAACCTGTTCCAATGGCCATGTGAGACATAGCTGTTGCTGTAGCATCTTTCATTCTAGATGCTATAAATTCAAGGCCGTCATCAACCACTAGGTTTTTAACTTCCCTAGTTTCGATTACTTTACCCTGAGGGTTTTTGATTTCAACTGTAAGCTTACCTGTAGCTTTCGTTTTGTCATTTTTAAACATTTTAATCTCCTAATATGTTTATCGTTATGTAAAGTTCCAACCGGTTCCTACATAATCCTCTGAAAGGTATGTTGGATCTGCATAGTCTTGCATTGATCCTATACCCGTGTCTGTAGCACTTGCACTATCTACCACGGCTGGTTTTGTTAGTGCATTTGCTAAGGATTCTGTAACTGTTTCTGTTTCAGTTATTCCTTTACTTGTATTTATACTCGTTAGTGCTTCCGAACCACTAATAGATTCAGAAACTGGTTTATTTAATTGTAATGTATTAGAATCACTTAATGTTGCAGTATCTGTTTCTGCCATTGCCACTGAAAGTACAATAGCCTCTGCTGCTGATTTACTATCAGCCAATACTTTAGATACTGATAGGACACTTGTATCTGAATTAGATGTCGTATCAGTAAATGTGGTACTAAAATTCACTACATAATTATCTGTTGCTGTTCCAGAATCACTAAGTGCTCTTGCAAAGGTTGTATTTATCTGAGCAACCTCAGTTACCGATACTGAATCGTTTGGATCTGCAGTACTTAGTATTCTTTCAACATTAATAGAATCTGTTGCTGTAACAGATCCCTGGCTTGTGCCTACATAGTATATGAATGTTCCTTCGTTATCTTCATCATTTGTATATGCTCCTGTTCCCGATGCTGGTGTCCAATAAGTATTAGTAAAGGCATCATTGAATGCTTTATAAAAATGTTTGGCTGCTGCATCGGTTGTTGTAGCTGTATTTGTAAATGCTCTAATAAAGGATATATCTATACTATCTTCTGTCACACTATCAGAAGCTGTTAAGGCCTCTGTAATAGATTTGCCAAGACTCCAACTAAACTGCTCGTCTCCAATATTATAGTTATCGGCTGATACTCCATCTGAGTCGTCATTCCAATAACCACTTACAACATAAGGGTTTATACCTTGATCTGTTGCTAATGCTGAATCTGTTTTGTCTGCTGGTACAAAGTGAATTCCATGATTTTCTGTAACTGTTCCTGTGTCTGCTTTAGCCAGACTTAGATCAAATACTAATGTTTCAACAGTTGTTACTATATCATCTGCGTCAAATATATAGAATGTATATCCTGTAGATTCAACACTAAATGCTACATTAAAATCAATTTCACTTTTAACAATTAAATCTCCAAACACTTCCATACCTGCAGGGTGAACTGTATCTCGTAAAGCTCTGTTCCAGGTTGTTTGTGCTATACCCGATTTAATTACATAAGAATATGGTTGGTATCGTTTGTTGTCTGCTAATACATTAACATCGGATAATTTTCCTTGGTCGTTTTTATATTTACCTTCGTATTCAAATAAATATCCTGTTGTCAATGTAATAGTACATGTCTCTCCTGAAGGAGAGGTAATAGTAATATCCGCTGTGTCTTTTAAGAATGTTGAACCAGGGTTTATAACTGTAAAGGCTGATGGCAGGCCTGCTGTGGTTACCGCTGATACTCTTATATAAGCATCATTAGAGCCACCTATAAAGGTGTAGTCCTCAGCAAAATATCCTGAAATTGCGTATGCTTTACCATCATCTCCTGTTTCATTTATAGCGTATATTTGTCCTACTTTAAATCCAGCATTTGATGCTGAACCTGAATAAGATTTATATGTTACACCTGTTAATACTCTAACTATGTAACCATATATGTCTGTTAAATTATTTCCTGCACCATCGTCTACGACATAAGATCTTATATCTTCTAAATCAAATTCTATTGTTGGTGCGTTTGTGTATCCTGCTCCATCGTTATCTACAACGATGCTTGTAACAACACCATCAGTTACTAATGCGTGTGCTGTTGCTACATCTGTAATTGTATCTGCAGTATTGGGAAAAATTTGTATAGGTGGAGCTGCTTTATATCCTGATCCACCAGTATTTACTGTAATGCCTGTAACCTTTCCACCTGATACTGTTGCCGTTGCTGTTGCTCCAGCTCCAGGACCAAATATTTCTGTTACTCCTGCGTCGTCAAAGGATAATATTAACTCAAATCTTTGTAGTGTTAATCCGTTTGTTTGGTATGTATTCTTCTCTACTCTTCTTACACTAGCATTTGTTGTATTTGTTATTGTAACTGTACCAGTAGTTTCTTTATATCTTAAATCAATCTTTTTACCTTCTAATGTTAAAGGCTCTAAACTACCTCCGCCATGTTCTGCTTCTTGTATTTTAACTGCCTTCTCTACATTATAGATACCATCTGAAGGCTTTAATACATATTGATATGGATAAGTTACTTCTACATTTTCGTTATATAATACTCTAAACCAGGCTTCTATAGATCTTCTACTACCTTTTGCTTCGTAAAAGTCTTTAGCTTTTTTATAAAAGAATGTTTTATCTACGCTTAATAGTTTAGGAAAGTCTGATACTAATGCTCCTCTCCATTTATCTAAAAATTGCTCGCTACCATAATCTATGTCTGATACATAGTTATTAGGGTCACTATAATTAGTATCCATAAACGCATAATATTTTTCTAAAAATGTTACGAAAGTGGGATACTCTGTTCTAAGATATTGTGGAACTTGTTCTCTAATTAGATAACTATTATTGTTTGTTTCTAAAGATGAATTTCCTTGAGCTGCGTCTAATACAGCAGATGCTGTTGCTCCTGTTGCAGATGTATCACTAGCATGTGGTGTTATTGTAACTGTTGGAACAGAAGTATATCCTGATCCTTTGTTTGTAATTGTGTATCCTGTAATAGCTCCACTATATACCGTTGCTGTAGCTGTTGCTCCGGTACCACCACCGCCAGATATGGATACTGTCGGAGCATTATTATACCCCGTACCTCCGGCTGTTACTGTTATAGACGATACATATCTATAAAATGATGGTATATAATCCGCCATTAAACTTCTTCTACTTCTTTATTCGCTGTTATCCTTACACCTGATATTGTATTAATTGTAGAATTTAAAACACTATCATCTTGATATAGGACTGTGTTCCTTGAAGGCTTAGCAATAACTGCTGCCGTACTTGTATCAGATGTTCTGATTAAAGCTTGTGTTGTAATATCTTTAATACTATCATGTGGTGTAACATTTATTCTTAATTTTAATTCTGTTCCAAATAAACTTGTAATATACATTGCTGGTAAATCAACTGTTCCTGAATCGTAATCTATTGTTCCTACTGCTGCTAGTATCGTTCCATCTATAGCTACAGCGTTTACTGTTCCTGTTCCACTATATAAAGGTGCAACTACTGAGGCTGCTGGTGTGTCTGATAATGTCGCTTTATATGTTTGGCCAGATAATTTTATATTAAAGTATGTACTAGAAAGCTCTCTAGGTTGTAACTTTTGATTAAATTTGACTGTGTAATTGTGATCTAAATTAAGAGTTGGTTTTACTCTTTTCTGTAAACCTATTCTTATATTAGTTGATATAATAGAATCTGTTTGTGAATTAATTAAGTCATGCAATCTACTATAATAAAAACTCTTATTTAACTTATTTAAATAGTTGTTAAAATAATTATCTACTTGTAATTTAATTGCTGTCTCTACTTCACCCTTTGTTAATGTTGTAATTTTAGGGTCGTATGTGGAATCTATTTGTAGTGAGATGTATGTGTACTCTGGATCTACAAATTCAGGTATAATTGCTACAGGTGTTTTAGGATCAATAATACTATTTTTAATATTATCTTTATCTTGTTCTGTTATAATCTGATCTGTTACCGGGTTTAAAGAAATAAACACTTTACCATACATAGGTGGATCGTTTTTCTCTCCACCCCAAACAGAAACAGATTGTATGTTTGAATTACTTTGTAATATAAGTGCTTTGTAGTCTGATTCTGTAACCGCTCTATCTCTTGTAGCGTTAACTCTAGGAGCATTAAATCTTATTTCATCAACTGTTTCTTGTATATTACCACCTGATGCTGCACTTGAAGTTGTAACTGCAACAGTTTCGCCTGATGTGGATATAACACTACCTGCATTAAATGTTTTTGCACCGTTAGGGGTTTTACCTGAACTTGCTATATAATCTAAAATAATTACATTATCTACTGCAAGTTTTTGTCCTATTACACCGTCTCCAAATCTTACCTGAACTAGGCCATCTATTCCTTCCTCTATCCAAAATACTCTGGAATCACTTTTAATATCTAATAATGTAGAAGACTTATTCCATGTTGTAAGAGATGTATCTCCTAATGATGTTTGTATTCTAGCTCTTATTGTAGTTGCATCACAGCTTTCATTAGGTAAAATATATGGGCCTTGAGGATTTGCTGCTTGTACTGTAAATTGATTTGATGTTCTTAGGCCTTCTTTTATTAAAACATCTGTAAATATAAATTTCGTTACGCCATCAACAACCTGTGCTTGTGTAGTTACATCTTCTAAAGGATAAAACTTAAATGTTCCACCATCTACTTGTGAAGTAAATGTTGAGTTTCTACCTAGTACAAGAGTTGTATCTGTAAATGAGGCTGGAGGAGTTACTGTAATCGTTACTGTTGCTGTTGCTCCTAGATATGATCTCGGGGTATATCCTATTGCTTTTGCTATAGATACTACTGATTCTCTTTTTATTGCTGTGTCTATAAAATTTTCATTGGCAAGCATGTGTGCTAACATGCCGTTGTAATGCGTATTATAAGCAAGCAAGTCTATTAGTACTGCAAGTCCTGAACCTTCGAAGTTGTAATCTGAGAATTCAGATTGTGATTTAAGATAGTTTTTTAAATTTAATTTTATATCATCAAAGTCTAATTCTGTTGTATTTAATTGTGCCATTATCGTAGTCTCTCTAATTGTACTGTTAATTCTTCTGGCTGATTTATACCTATGACTTCAAAATGTACTGAAACATCATATTGATTTAGATCCGGTTGTGGATCTACATCTATCCCTGATATGACTGCTCGCCTCTCATAATTCTTTATTAAGTTTTCTATTGTATTCTTAATTCTATCTGCTGTAAACATTGTTGCGTTCTCAAATAAAAGTCCTGCCAGTTCTGAACCTATATCTGGTTGAAAGGGTCTCTCAAAATTCTCAGTCATTATTAAATTTTTCATAGACTGTTTAACAGCATTCACATCTAATTTTTTATTGATGTCTCCTGTAATGGCATTTTTACCAAAGGATAAATCAATATCCTTATATATTCTTGCTCTTTTTTGTTTAAGTGTAGCCATGTAAGTATTTATACATTACCAATCAAATACAGGGAGTTCTATATTTAAAAAATCGTCTGCTTGTTTCTTAGATATTACCTTTGGATCTCCTAACCTAGGTTTGCCTGCCATTTTAGGCATGTTTGGAAGAGCACCCTTCCTTATCATTGCTACAGGATCAAAGTCTGGAAACGATGTTGGTACCCCTTTAACTTCTAATTCAATTCCTTGTGTGTTTACATTAGGCACCATTTTACATAAGTTATCTAAATCCATAGCACCTTCTCTCAACAAGTCAGCTAAGTTATCTATATCTACATCCATACTACCATACTTATTTTTCATTGATTTAATTTTATTTTCCATTTTAGGTAATTGCAAATATCCTAATGCAGCTATGGCCAATACTTCTTTGAATTGGTCTTGTAATGACATATCCTCAAATGGAAGATCTGAAAGCTTTATTTTAGGTAACGCAGCATTTAGTTTATCCATTAGTCCTTGTGCTTCAGCCTCTGCTTTTGCTTTTATACCATTTAATTGTCCTAAAGGCGAGTCTAATATTGCTGCATCAATTTTATCGTTTAATGCATCTACTTGATCTGCCATTTCTAACATTGCTTTTGCCGGTCCGCAACTCATTTTATCCTCCTATTATGTTCCTGATGTAGGTGCTTTTGTATCTACATCTTTATCTGAATCTGGGTTAGTACCACCTGTTTGTCCATGTGTATGTGTATGTAATCTCACATTATTAGATGTAATATTTCCTAGAACTCCATCTATTGACATGTTATTTGAGTCTATTGTCATTGTAGGTGCGTCTATTGTCATGCCTACCAATGCATCTATATCCATATTGTTATCTGCGTTTATTGTCATGTCTTCGCTTGCTCCTATAATTACATTACCTTCCACACCAGTTATCATTGAAGTACCAACTATTATTTTATTTGTTCCTATTACTGTTGTTGATTTATTTCCATCTACATTCTGTATATGTTTTGCTTTAAAGTTTTCAGTAACATCTTCTTTTACTGTTTCTGTTTTAGATAATTGGATAGTTTGTGTTTGTTTTCCCATAACAGATAAGTCATCATTTAAACTAACACGAGCTGTTCTCTCGCCTCCAATATGATCGTTAACATCAGTAGTTACTTTTCTTATATCACTACCATTAATTGCTGTAACTCTATCTCCTAGAACAGATATAAAATAATCGCCCTCTACTTCTTCATACTTGTTACCTGTTACTAACATTTTAGCATCGCCCAATATAGTTACATTGCAAGATCCTCTTATAAAAACATTTTTATCTTCTGCAACAATTTCATAGTCTGAGCCTTGTATCCTGTTTACTCTTGTTCCGTCTGCTTGTACTTCTTCATAATTACCATTAGGGTGGTACCAGGCAGATCTTTCGTTTCCTGCTGTGTTATCTATTTCTGTTACAAAGCCAGCTTCTGTTTCTCTGACTTGATTCCAAGGATACATAGATGTATATGTTCCTGGTTCTTTTGGAGCTCCTGTTCCACCTGATTTTAAATCTGCTAATGCGTCCCAATACTTGGGTGTGAACTCTTCCATTTCAAATGTTTTGTATGGACCTTGGGCTCTTGCATATGGCTCTTCCCATTTTTGTCCTTCATAATCTACATCTGTTTTATTAGGTAATTGGCCGGTTACATCTGGAGCAGCTGCTGTTCTTATATCTATTTCTCTTTCTGCTCTTTTGATCATAAGACTGTAATGTGTTTCTGCTACTTCATCTCTGGCAAGTCTAGATATATCAGGTTCTCCTGCACCAGCAAATCCTTCTTCTGCTGGTTCGCCAAAGCCACCTCTTGGATAATTTTTATTAGGATCATTAAAGCCATCCTCTATTGTTAGGTCTTCATTCTTTTCTTTAGGCCAGCCAGCAATAGATCCTATTATAACAGGCATTTGGCCATCGTTACCATCTGCAAAGAAACCAACCACCGTAGAGCCAGGCAACAAATTAGAATTTTCCATGATGCCAGATGTACTTGCATTTGTTACACTATTAATAACTGCAGCATAAGGCAAGTCTTTTGTAGGTAGTATCTCTGTATCAGCTGTATGATACCCCATAATCCTAACTTGATATCTACCAGATTTAGCTAAGTCTATTCTATTTTCTATTACACCTACCCACCATATCCAGTCAGGTATATTTAATTTACCATAATTTTTTAAAGCCATTATCCACCCTCCGCTACAGGTCCTAGTGACTCTGGTAGCCCATTTTTTTGTATTTCCATCATCATTACATATCCTGCATTATCTATTTTATGTCTTATATGTGTTATTAAATACTTCCCAGATAATTGTTTATCAAATATTTGATCGAAGTCTAAATCTTCTGTTTTAGATCTTGGTGCAGGGTATGCCACATAAATCATTTTGCCTACCTCTATATCAGTTCTTCCTGGAACATCTATTTCAAATGTATAATCCTTGAATGAACTAAAATAATTATCTCTTAATACTGACGACGCTATGACATTCATATTATCTGAGTTGCCTCCCTTAGCTCCAGGTATATTATAAGACTGTGTTATATTGTTAGCACTATTTAAAACCTTGATTGCTGTCATGGCATGTGGTGAACCCTCTGCTCCATGTGGTATTGGAATACCATCTTCTGTATGTACAAACTTATCAAAATCTTCTCTTGCGTCTATTCTTGTCTCCATTCTTTCCTTACTAAATAGATCATATGCTCTAACCGATTGAGCATAAAACCCTGAATCTTGGCCGTCTATAATATCAATTGTTCTAGGTATTTTCATTGTCGATATTGTAACCCATCCTGCAGGTGTCCAACCACTTGTAAAAGATCCGACAGATCGACGGGGCAATTCTTGGCTTGGTTGTGCGTAAACATACTCATCAAGCATTGCATCTTTTCCAGTTGATATTAGTTGTTGTAATGAAGTAAAATAAAAATCTTTATTGCTCTCATAAAATACGAAGTCTGCTCCATCATGTTTATTCCCTCTAATATACTTAGACATATAATCTAGTGTTTGCATCGGTGTCCATTTATTTGATATAAAACTTACATTAGAACTATGTGGAGTATCTCCTATCCAAAGTCCTGTAGGAGCGGTTCCGCCTGACATAGGCTTTCTTGATATTTTTATATTCTTATCATATATCTCTCTTATTATATCTTCAGTATTACCTTTATATCTTTGTTGTAAGATTTGGTTTTGATCTGCCATTCCTTCTATAGACATGAACTCTAAGGTATATCCTTGACTCCTGTCTTCGTTAAGATCTCTATCTAATATAGAGAAAACTCTAAACTCTTTTTCTATTACATTCGCTGGGGTGTCGTCTAATGTGGGCGTTCTAAGTTTAAGATAAAATACTTCGCCTCCCATTATTGGGGCATCGGTTATTATGTTAGCAGCATCTTCTATTCGAATAGATCCTGTTAGATACTTATCAAATATACCTTCGTATATGTTTATTTCTGCAACATAGTTTATTGGCTTGCCTGGATCTGACATATCTCGTAATACAACATCAGTTCCATCATGTAAGTATAATTTACACTCTTCTAATATAACATTACCTGGAGTACCTAACTGTTCTTCACTATCGCTCATGAAATTTTAACTCATTAATTTTTTGTACTGAGATACTATATCCTTGACATACTTTTTGTTCAATAGTAATATCTGTTTTTTCTTATCGTTTAAATCTTGTTCGTAATTATAATTTGTAACTGCTTCTATTTCGCCATTAGCCAATTTTGTTGCATCCCAATCTACAATTATATCTGCTCTTGTAGAATCTACATAGTGATGGACATCTCCAGAATTATTTTCTCCATACTTATCTTTAACATAGGATATTAAATTTCTATTAGATAACGGCCACTCTCTTTTTACATCTACAATATTATTAGACAGTAATACAATCCAATGATACTTGACATTGCCATAATACTCATAAGCAATACTTTCTGGTGTATCATTATCTTGTAAAAAGGTGTCTATTAAAACCTGTCTGTTTTTAAAAAACTTATCTAACTGCACTCTTCTAAATAAATCAGGAACTACTTGTCCATGAACTTTGCCTTTGCTGTCTGTCCAAGGATATTTAATTCTGGGTAATGTTTTAAAATACATTAAAAGCCTCCTGTTTTCATTCCTGCTGGTTTACCTTCTTCAATTCTTTTCCTTGTAAGAGTTTCTAGTTCTTGGAATTGCAATTCCATTGTAGTTTCTGTTGGCCTACCACCTGAATTTTGAAATGTGTTTAACATACCGTCTGGTCCATATGTAACCTTACAGCTTTTTAAAGCACAAGATGAAATTTTAGGTAAATATTTATTAAGTGATGAGGACTTTCCATCTTCTGAATGATGAAATTCTATTCTAAATTCTGAAGGATATATTAAGAACATACCATCTTTAGAAACATCTGGGTGCATGTTTTCTTTAAACAGTTGTATGATTCTTTCTACTTCTAAAGATTCTTTTTCATTTTTTGGTGAAAACATATAGTTAAAGGAGAATTGCCTAAAACCCATTGATTTAAATAATTGTTCTTTTCTTGGGTTTGCTACTTTTTTACTCGTTGCTTCAAATACATTTCCTAGATCTAAATCACCGAGGCCTGCTGCTGAAGGAATAGCTGCTGCTGCTGATACCATTCCTCTACCACCTAATTCTAAAGCTTCTGTGGATGCTAAATCAGTTAAAGATCCTGTGCCTGTTGCTAGAGCTCCTGCAAATGCTCCCAAGTCTACTTCATCCCAATTAGCTGTGTATGCTGATATAACAGACTGTGGGACATATAGAGAAATTGTTTCTAAAAGTTTTACTGATTCCATGTTGTCAGTTAAATTTGCAGCTGCAATACCTGCTCCTGCGCCTCCAATGGCACCCTTGGCAAGTTCCATAAATTTAGACACATCATCTCCTGATGTCATCTTCCCTGCTGTATAACCACCAATAGCTCCTGCTATAACTGATGCTTGTGTTGCTATTGAATTATAATTCTCAGCTTTTGATCTATTTTCATTTGCTAATGTTTGCTTTTCATCTGCTGAAAACGCTGTATAAGCAGAATTGGTTTTAACAGCTGTCATCTTTTTAGCATGTATATAAAATTTAACCATATTTGGAAATCTTTTATCACCCAATTCTTGAGGATAAACATGCTCTTTTGAATGACTCTCTCTTGCTGCTGCTATTTGATTGTCGGTTGCCATATAAATGTCCTATATAAATACTTGTTTAACATTATATTCTTATTTATATGGTTTATGCCAAAGAAATATACAAAGGAAAGTTTATTCCTAAAAATCCAAAGAAGTACTTAGGCGACTTCAACTCAATAACCTATAGATCTAGTTATGAATTAAAGTTTATGAACTGGTGTGATCGTAGCAGTTCTATAAAAGGCTGGGTATCAGAGGAAATTGCAATACCCTACCGTAGTCCCTTAGACAATAAGGTACATAGATACATGGTTGATTTCTATATAGAAGTACAAGAAAAAGATAACATAAAGAAGTATTTAATAGAAGTAAAACCAGAAAGATTTACTAAACCACCATCACCTCAACGAAGAAGAACCAAAAAACACTTACAAGAAGTAGCACAATACGGAGTTAACGAAGCTAAATGGAAATCTGCAAAGGATTTTTGTAAAACACAAGGCATGGAATTTAAGATAGTTACCGAGAAAGAATTGGGTATCTAGTATAAATACTTACATGGCGACACCATTTAAAGATTTAAATAGAGCAGCAGGCGATAACCTGGACCGTTCGGTTCAATGGTATGTCCGTGCTGTTCGTGAATATGCTAGAGGAGTTAACACTTTTCAAGAGGCCTTACAAAGCGATATTGGTAAAGAAGCAAGACAATTAGAAGTAGGTAAAATGTATTTATTTTCTTATGACCCTAAGGGTAAAGCAGACTTGCCATATTACGATACTGTTCCTCTTGTAATAATTACAGAGCCTCTCCCAGGCGGTTTTAGTGGTATTAATTTACACTATCTTGCTCCTACATTTAGAGCTAATCTATTAGATAAAATATATCCTGTAGAAAGAACACTAACTGATAAGAGCTTACTAAGAGCCAGGTGGAGTTTTGTAAGTAACTTTTCTAGGTTTCCAGAAGCTAGAGGTTCTGTTAAGAAATACTTAACACCTCATATAACAGGAAAGATGATAGAAGTACATCCTGAAAATTGGAAAGCAGCTATATTTCTTCCTGTACAAAATTTTGTAGGGGCTTCAGATAGAACTATATATCGAAACACAATGGAGAAACCACAAAGAAAACGAAGAATGTCAATTAGTACACAGGGATTATAGATGGCCAAAGCATTAGGAAAAATACAACAATATAGAGAAGAACTCAAAAAGAGAGGCATCGCAAGGGCTGAAAGATTTGAGGTTGAATTCAATGTAGCGGGTATAAGCTCTGAGGCATTAAAATCTAGACTACCAACATCAAGTGGAAGTCTTCAGAAATCAGTAACTCTGTTTTGTGAAGAAGTTCAAATCCCTGGTATGATACTTAGTAACAAGGAGTTTAATATAGGTCCTTGGACATTCTTTAGAAATACAAAGATTGGGTTTTTAGGAAATGAAATAAACTTTACCTTTGTTACAACAGAAGACTGGGATTTAAGAGGGTTCTTTGAACAATGGATGAAAGAATGTGCTAGTACTCACAGTCAAGAGCTTGGCTATATTGATGATATTACAACAACCGTAGAAATAAAGTCTTTAGATCTACAGGGCAATGTGAAGAAAAGTTGGACATTATATGAAGCCATGCCAAAAGTTTTAAATTTAGTTCCGCTATCAAGCGGTACAACAAGCGCCATTAGAAATACATTAATTATATCAGCTGCTTGGTGGGAATCAAGTTCTTCTGAACAAAGCGAAGGACTTACTGCTTTCCAATCAACTGGTGATGACTAATGGTTCTAATGATTAATATGGAGAAAATAAAATATGTTACCTAAAGTAGAGACGCCGATATTAGAAACAAATATCCCTTCTACAGGAGAGGTTGTTAAGTACAGACCCTTTCTTGTTAGAGAAGAGAAAATTCTAATGTTAGCGAGTGAAAGTGATGAATACGCTGAGATGATTGATGCTTGTATTCAAATTGTAAATAACTGTACATTTGAAAAAATTAATGTAGAGGAGTTACCAGTATTTGATTTACAACATTTATTCCTTAAAATAAGGATGTTATCAGTAGGTGAAACTCAAGACTTTAATTTAGTGTGTGGGCAAGAAGACTGTGGTAAACAAACCGCATATGAACTTGACCTATCATCCTTAGAAGTTAAAGGCTTAGATGATTTACCTAGTGATGAAATTCAAGTTGGCGATGATTTTGTTATAAA
>Ga0115011_10000997_pt1 | contig 20994 bp, 32 predicted proteins | sample TroAtlMetagenome_2_FD_88705 | JGI IMG/M metagenome (GOLD analysis project Ga0115011, IMG submission 88705) | Marine eukaryotic phytoplankton communities from Atlantic Ocean - Tropical Atlantic ANT8 Metagenome | ecosystem: Environmental > Aquatic > Marine > Oceanic | place: Tropical Atlantic...
AACTGTAATCGGACCTGCTGATACCCCATTTGTGCCACTTGGTATTGTTATATCTGCTGTAATCGAATTACCATTTGTTCTTATTATACTGTTATTCCCCAGAAAAGGGTAGCGTGTATCTGATTCTGCTTTGGAATAACTATTAGCTATTGTGAAAGCATCATAAACAATTATCTCTACCACATCATTAAGGGAAGCTCCTGTAACCAATACCATTGTTGTACCAGATGAAGCTGTATAATCTGTAGAAGGCTTTAATAATACCCCATTCTGAAAAACATCAACATATTCGGAGTCTGGATAAGAAAGCGAATTTGCATTGGCATCTGACCCACTAAACGAGGTCTGCCCTGCTGTGGCTTGGTATATAAACCTAGTCCTAACTCCTTGATTTGGGGCTTTTCCTATATATGGCATATTGTTATCCTAATTTATTAGCTTTATCTCTAGCCACTCTGTCTTTATAGTCACCCCTTGCCACTACCAACTTTACAAAGTCAGCTTGGTTGCTTGGGATTGGGTCAGTAAAAGAACTGTCGTTCATTAACTTAGTTGTCCACTCTCGTTGCATCCTTTTCCAACAGTTATTGATTTTACCTGTCATTGCTTCTTGAACCCATGTGTTAATGTCCAACAAATCATTCTTTAGAATAGTCTGTTGAGTATCATCTACTTCTATTGTTAGTGTAAGTTTTGCCATTATTATCTCCTCTATGATAGGGTTATTTCGCCCTGACAATTAACAGACTAAGTAGCCTGTAAAATGTAAAAATTCTGCGTCATTGTTTAATGTTGTCTGATTAGCCCCACCGTTTTGAGCAACTTGAGCTTTTGCTATATCACCTGAATCCATGTCTGCAAGAATTGAAAGACTAAACCCATGACTAGTATCACTACCTCCATACAAGCTCATATTCATATACTTTAAGTATCTTCTATTAGATGTAAATATATCAATAAGATAATTAGTTGCACCAGTATCTAAATTTTGAAAAGGCATATTAATTGAAAGACAATATTTTCCATCTACAGGTGCAGTAAATTGGTTAGACCCAAAGTCTCCATTTACGTCAAATCTTTCACCATCAAAAGTTACTTGAGTAGTTGTACCTGCGTTCCAAGACAAAGCTGACCCAGTATTTGTAACACTAAAAGCAGGTTGCAAGGGCTTAGTAATAATCCCATTAGCATCAAAAACCATGTGTGATGTAGTGCCTAACGCAGAGCCTAGACCTATAGTTAAGCTATCAGAACTATCGTCTAGTCCTATGTGAAAGTCTTGAGCATTGCCATCAAATACAATAGCTGTATCATTAGCTGTGCCATCACCTAATGTGCCTAATCCACTTCCTCTAACTTTAGTTAAAGCCACTTTCTACTCCTATGGTTTACTTGGGAATGTTACACTACTCATGTCTAATGCACCATTACTATCTAGCTTTGGGTCAGAACTAGCAGGTAAATCTCTCAAGGCTTGTCTATAGGTTTTCATGTTGTTCGCCATAGTCACATCGCCTAACGCAGTCCAATCTGTTTCTGCCAGTAATCTATCTCGTTCTACACGAAGCAATCGCATTGGCTCACGGCTTTGCAATAACGTCTTTTCACCTGATACCTGCTCCCAGTTCACACCCCAGTCCTTTGGGTCAGAGCTTTCTATAGCTGTTCCATTACTATCTTCTCCTGTGACTTTGCGAAACATTGAGTTAAACTCTGCTTCGCTTGTAGGGTTTCCTCTAAGAACCCATTCTTTAATTCCTAAACTATTTAATGCTGTTGCGATTGATGTCATTGTTTTATCTCCATTACTGTAAGTTGTGACACACCTTGATGAGTGTAAGTTTGGTTATCATCTATTGGGGGACTATTGGTAACAATATAGGAAGACGATTGGTTTGTTTGACCTATTGATATTTTGTAAGTTATTGCACTTGTAGAGGAGGGTGAATCGATATATTGACCACTTGCGTTAGCCATTCTATAGGATTCATTATCTGTTTGACCAACAGTATTGGTACTAAACCAAACGGCTACTCTGTTACCAGAAAGATTAGAGTTAACTGCTATTTGTGTGCTATCCCTATACAATTTTACTCCAGAGTATCTCATTCCTTCATCTGTAGAACCTCCTGTGCTATTTTGACAAGACAAATTTATACTACAAGAAATATGGATTTTACTTGACGAAAATTTAGGAGTTATTGCTATGCTCATAAAATCTGAAAAAGTTATTCCACTTACGGCTGTTATTGTATCACTCGTAACAGCTTGAACTTGAACTACAGAACCTGCAGGCATAGCCACAGTACCTGCCGTTGATTTACCCTGTATGGTATCTACTGTTAGTGTACTCATTGGGCAATCTCCATAAGAGTCATTGTACAAGCATTAAGAATTGGTGAATTAACTCCAACTGTCCCTGCACCATTTGTACGTTGTTGTGTCTTATAAGTTACTGAAGATGTAGTAGCAGGGCTGTCTAGTTTAGTAACATCTATAGTGCCATACCAATCTCCACCTTCACTCTCTCCAAAATATTGTTCTTCTAATGTAGTAGAATCTCTCACTAGACTCATTCTACCTGCACCATCAAGTGCTTTAGCTTGTTGATGAACCAAAACAAGTATTTTATTATTTGTAGATACGGGAGTTATTGATGCTGTCAATCCAGTATCTGCCATACTTGAACTTGTGCTTGTAGTTTCAGTTCCATAATCAACGCTTACAACCTGCACCACATACCTATTCGTACCTGCTGTCTGTCCTTGTAAGTTGTCTACTCTTAATGTACTCATTGTTTATCCTATGACGGTTTAGTAGGGAAGGTTACAGATGATATATCAATGTGAGGTCCATCTTGTTTAATGGTAGCTACATCAATAGTCTTAGTCATATCTCTCAAAGATTGTCTGTATGTTTTCCATTCAGCTTTTTTACTATCAGATAAAGGACTATCATTAGCTTGAGTCCAATCAGAATCAGTTAATCTTCTATTTCTTTCGTACCTTAAATCTTGCATTTTATATTCGTCTGTAAGTGCCATATCTTTATCCTATTAAATGTCCTTCAAAGTGAGAATATAAAGTATTGTTTTCTGAGTAGTATGAATTAGCAGTATCAGAACCATGATAAATATAAACACCAACTTGGGTGCTTGCTGTAAGTTCAGCAGTACAATTAGTTATCTGTGTCCCACTCCGAGCAGTAACATTGTTTGACTTATAAGTATGAGAAAGGAAAGTGGATTCATCAGTAGCAGGATTTGTAGTGCCAGTAACTATTGTTAGTCTAGCATTTCCTCCATCTGTGTGCATATAAACTCTTGCTGAGAAAAAATACAATCCGTCTACAGGACAAGTAAATCGGTATGTTGATGTATTGTAATTTCCACCAATATCATATTTCTCTGCGTTATAGGCTACAATTTGATGTTGTGCATGAGTTACTTCTGTCCATGCTGAAGACGCATTATTATATGCTCTAAAGGCAGGTCTTGCAGGAGTTAATACTCTTCCTGTGCTATCAATAGTCTGAGCCAAAGTGCCATTTGTATGCTTTATACTTTGTACTAATAAATTGCTCATATGATTGCTAAGTTGCCCCCTGAGTTTACTGTAACTGTAATCCCACTCGTAATGCCAACAGGACCTGTAACTGTAGCGTTTTCCGTAGCTTCTATCGTTGTACTAACATCTATTGTCTGAGAGTTAATCCTAAACATACCCCCATGCTTAAAATTACCCTTGTTTGTTTCTGGTGGCACAACAGAACTGTCAGCTAATCCCAGGTAGTTTACAAAGATATTACTTGTGCCAGAAGAAGGTGCTTCTGAAAACACGAGGCTTGTACCACCTGTTATAGAATAAGCAGAGCTATCTTGAACAACGCCATCTACTGATACAAGGACATCTTGTACGTTTCCTACGTTATTGGTCAAAGTAAATGCTGTGGCACTCCCATCGCCATTAAAACGCTGTACAGAGGGTATATCATGGAAGTTTGCTGAAACCGTATTACCGATGTATGCCATTAGGTGATCTCCATTATGCTTGCTACTGTATCTAAACTATTAGCCGTATTAGACGAAACTTGCAATGTATGACCTGCCTCCATAATAATCTTGTTTCCTGCCATATACTCAAATGACGACCCAGAAGGTATCGGTATGTTTTTAGCAAGAAACACAGACTGTCCCGTGTTTAATTTTATATCAGCAGTTATTTGGCTTGTTGTTGTATTGGCTAACGTCAACCCTATAACAACCGTAGTTGTACTCGAAGGGGTAGTATACACACTTACTAACGCATTAGCAGAGGTATTTGCTCCGCTGTACACTTTGTTTTTAAAGGTATTAGCCATTATCTACTCCTACGCTACATCATCTAAGAGAGCCGCTACTATACAATCTACTGTTCCAGATGATGATACTGCGTGAATAGCCCCTACCGTAGTTTTAGGTAATCTAGCACAAAAAAACTCATTTTGCCCAATATGTATACTAGCCGTGTCGGTAGAAGAAGGGGTGCTACCATCTATTGTAACGTATATACTAGCCGCAGAACTATTAACATTTTTTATAAATAAACACATTACCAAGTCGTTAGCGTGGATAGCAGTAGTAGCTGTTTCTGCATTCACGGCTGTGTAATCTAAAAAATCTCCAACCATTAAATCATCGTCACCTGTATCTACACTAGACAATTTGTAGTACCATTTTTCAGTTGTGTCAGCAGGACTTACTGTCATTGTCGAAGTAAACACCTTTTGTATTTCATCAGGCAATCCTTGTACCTGTATTGTTGCTATTGCGTCATCTGCCATGTCTATTCTCCTTTACTATCCAAGGGCAATCGCTAATGCGGTGGATTCGTCTCCAATAACTGTATTTAAAGCTGTTCCATTTACAGTTATCGCATCTGCTTCTAATGTTCCATCTATGTCGGCATCTCCACTAATGTCTAAACTTGTTGCGTCTACTTCACCTGCTACGGTGAGTACCCCACTAGCAACTGTCATTAAATCTGTATCGCTTGTATGTCCTATAGTTGTGCCATTTATAATTACGTTATCTACTGTGAGGGTCGTCAGCGTTCCTACTGACGTAATGTTAGATTGAGCTGCTCCAGTAACTGTTGCCGCAGTTCCACTGGCGTTTCCTGTTACATTTCCTGTTAAGTTGCCTTCTACATTTGCTACGATTGTGCCAGTAGTCATATCAAGGTTTCCTGTGCTACTTGCGTTATCTGTAGTAGTACCTAATGCAAACTTATCTTCTGACTCATCCCACATAAACAAAGCATCATTACCTGTTGATCCCCTTTGTATAATTATTCCACAATCATTTGAATTAGAACCTGCTCCACTGTTTAACTCTAATAAACTATCTTTTACGGTAGTGTTTGTAGTATCGATAGTTGTTGTTGTTCCGTTAACTGTTAGATTTCCTCCTATCGTAACATTGTCTGTCACTGTGACACTATCCACATAGGAGTCTTTAAACCTAACACTAGTCGAACCCAAATCAACATCACTATCAGTTTCAGGACCTAGAATACCGTCTGCCACATACACTTGCTCTGCATTGGAAGCAAAGAAATGTATTTCATTTGCTGTTTCAAAATCTATCTTTGTTTCATCATCTTCACCAATCTTTATGTCTGTAGCCAATAAAGACGTTATTCCTGTTTGAGCCGCATCCACAGCTAATGTTACTGTTGTTGATGTTGCACTTGAGGCTAGACCTGTACCACCTGCAATGGTTAATGACTCGCTGTCTAAGTCAATATCAATCGTACCACTATCAGAAGCAACGTCTAAATCCTGTGCTGTTACCTGTGCGTCAACATATGCCTTAACAGACTGCTGACTTGGTATACCTGTGGCACTGTTAGAATCCATGCCGTCTTCATCCACAAAACTTTTGCCATCTAGAATATTTAACTCAGCAGCCGTTGAAGTAACAGCCGTACTATTTATTTTTAAGGAAGGAACATCTACTGCGTTAGAGGCATCTTTATAAACAACCTTAGTAGCAGGAAGTGTAATAAATACGTCTTTTGTTCCTGCACCTAAGTTAACTCTATTATTACTGTTTGAACTTGCTATTACATTACCATCGGTTCTTGCTATAGTAGTTCCAGATGAGGTAAATGTACCTAACCCGACTTCAAAGTCATTATTAGTATTATCAACAATCGCATAATATGTTGTATCCGAGTTAGATAGATTTGCGGTAAAAGTCTCAAAATTTGCTACAGCACCTAAAAGAGATATCGTTCCTGTACCTGTGGTAGTGGTGGTTTCTCGTACTCTATCTGCAATCTTTAATGCCATTAGGCTATCCTTATTATTGCGTTACTTGCATCTGCTGCAGGGAAAACAACTGTAAAATCTCCTGAAGACGATGTTTTATCTGCTCCAAAGTCTAAAACACATACTGATGGGTAATATAAAGTACCTGAAACATTCTTCTGCACCGAACTGTTGTATATCAACGCTCCCCTTGCTGTAATTGATGCAGAACTCCAGGTAACGTCTGAAAAATCCGTAAGAGCAGTGGTACTAGATGTTGTAGGAGTGACGTTTGTCAAAGCTCCCCCTGCCGCATCGTAATTTGTTCCTGATACTTCGTTACTTGTTGTATACCCTATCGTATCCGCTGCCAAACTTGCGCTGCTTGTATATAATGCAATTTTAAAGGTATCTCCTGAAAAAGTAGTACTTTGGTTACTTGCCGAAGCCGATGCGGTGTCAGTCATTTCAAAAGTTGTGGCATTAGTAATAGATAAAACTCTAGTACTGGTCTGGGTTTCTCCAGAAGAAACAATATTCATCCCCCTATGAATAGTTGCTGTACTATCCATAGTTGCTGTTCTATCGCCACTTGTATAATCACAAGAAGAATCTGAAACATTTGCTGAAAAGATGTGCATCCCCTGCATTAACTCTTTTTTAAAGGACGTACACATTGCTTGAGTTATAGCCATTATAGTCTCCTTATGTGTTCTGCAAGTTGGTCATAACCTGCATCTTTAATAGCATTATATATTGTAGTTCTATCAGACTTTATAGCTTCTTTCATATAAAAAGCTATAAGTTTCTCTAAGTGTGCTTTAAACGCTCTTGCCTGATCTCTTATAGCAGGAGGAGCTGTATCGCTAACTTCTACAATCTTTTCCACACACCTACTAGCTACTTCTTCAGGAGTAAATCCTCTTTTTTCCGTTGTATGGACATTTACTATTGGGTCTTTTGGTAATTCCATTAACATATTATCCACCTACACTAACCTTATTCGCACCAGATCTATAAGAATCTGTTACATTTCTAACTTCAGAAATATTTTGAAGTAACGTCATAGATTGTAAATATAATTTCTCATAATTTGCTATTACGTCAGGTTCTCCTTTTTGGAATCTTATAGCTTCTATAAGCGCACCATTTAAAAGGGCAGAATCAAAATCATCCCCAAGAAATGTAGTACTAGCGGTAACTATAGATGTAGGATAATAACCATAATGTAGCTCAACATTATAAGCAGCGTCTGGCGTAGGACCTAATATAAAAAACCCATCAGACCATTGTGAATAATGTTTAGGTGTACCTGTGGTCGAAGGGTTTGGATAGGCTTCTCGCATAAAATTAACATCTTTATACAACAAAAAACTATGTACATTTGCAGATGATGTATAAATAGACATACTATAGGAATAAAGAAAGTCCGAAGGTATAGATAAATACTTATTACTTGATGTTAATGCAGAAGTTACATTCTTCCGCAACGCAGGTATCTGAACTGTATTATAGATCTTTTGCTCTGCTTGCTGAGTAAACATAGCAAACTGATCGTCCGTAAACGTAGTTTCACATATATCTGCTATATTGGTTTTTAAAGATGTGTAATTCATACCTTATCCCATTGGTCCTCTAGCGTATAAGCCTTTTGTTGCTAAACCCCCACCACGCATCTTTACTTTCTTGCCAACCTTCTTGGCATACTTTTTAGCTTCTTCCTTGCCCTTTTTTGTGTAACTAAAATGTTTTTTTCCTACTTTTGGCATTTTTTCTCCTAACTTGTTGTCACTGTAACACTACCTACTGATCCTGTAGCTTCTAAAGTATTAGGAGATAGTCCATAGTTATTATTCCCATCCCCAACAGGTTTCCACCCCCAATTTATATTTCTACTGCTCGGATATCCTGTAAAGTCAGGACGTGGATCACGTACTGCCTGGGGGTCACGTACAGGATATAACCCTAACTTGTTTTGAGGATGATCTTCTTCCCAACAATCAGGACATGCTTTTAGGTTAGTATTCTTGCCTCGTTTAAACAAATTACGTAATTCTCGTAGTCTATAACGAAATCCGCAGACATCACATTCCGCTATTACTTTTTTACTGGAAGCATACGCTACACTCATTTTTACCTCATTTTAACAGGTCTTACGCCTTTTTTGGCAATACCCGATCCACGGACTTTTTTACTCTTTTTGACTTTACCCCCTGCTTTTTTACCTTCAGGTAAGTCAGGTCTTTTCATCATGTTAAATATTGGAAACGTAGGATCATCACCCCCTGCGCTTCCTCCACCTTTACTCCGCGACGCTCTTCTTTGCTCACGCTCTTTTCTTTGTTGTTCAAACTTTTTTATGTCTGCTTGTCTCTTTAGTCGTTTAAGGTCTTGTGTATAATCTACACTTTGGAAGTACTTATCAAAAGCCCGTTCGGGACTCATGTTAGCAATATTTTTTAATTGTGCTTTTGCTATCCTTCTTCCTTCGTAACTCACTATATTCTCCCTACTCGTGGTATAAACCGTTCAGATGTTTTCTCCCTGTCTTCTCCTGCGGCTAAAGCGTATTGCTCTTCGTAATCTGTTTTTAATGCAGGTATACGTGCTGCAAGTTCAGGAGTTTTCATAGCTATATTATAAGCAAGACCTGCTACCAGACAAGGTAAAAAACGAAAGTTTATATCAGGCGTTTCAGCTCCATTACCTGCGTCTTCTATTCTTCGTAAACGCCAATATACAAACGTATACGTCGTAGAAGAATCGGGTACGGGCCATAAGTTTATCTTAGGAGCGGGTTGTAGTCGTTCTACCCATACCTGAAGAGGTCTACCTTGTGTTAACTTGTTTGGTATAGCCGAGTAGCTACCCACACCAATACGTGTTACGGAAAGGTCTGATTGAGTAGTTGTATTCCCTGCGTTTGTCCGTATGACATGGTCTAAAAGATCTATGGTATCCGCGGGAAGTGTATATTGGGAAGTTCCTGCTGTTAAAGTCTGAGTTCCACTATCAATAGTCCATAAGTTTAGACCTCTGTTCTGCCACTCAATAGTCAATAAATTCATAGACCTACGAGCAGTTCTTAAATCATACCCAGACTGTAATGGACGACCCGCACGTTCCCAGGCTTCTTCAGCGATCTCTGTGAAATCCATTTCAAATGCTGTAGTTCCTGACGTAGCCATTGGATATTAATTTTCCTTGTTGGGGGTATGTAGAACTGAAGCAAAGTACTCGTCAACTTCTGCTAACAAATCACTTTTAGTTTTACGTCTATCCAATTCTATTCCATGATCTCTCATTAAAGATTCTAATTCTACTTTGGTCATAGATTCATAATTAGGAGCATCAGAAGTAATTGCTTTCTCAATAATTTCTTCTACAGCTCCTTCCGCTACTTCTTCTACAGGGGCAGGTTCTGGTGTCCCTTCTATCATTGCTTTGGCTTCAGCTTCGGTCATTATAGTTGTAGTCACAAGTTTATCGTCCTCGTTCATAACGTTATAAACAGGATTGTCGTTAATATCCGTACCAACTTGAACCATTTTTAAATTTGACATAGTTATCTCCTAAATAATTATCTGTACTTACACTTTTTTACACCCCGTTTAGCAATACCTGCTCCACGGACTTTACCACCTTTTTTGTAGGCTTTAATTTTTCCACCTGCTTTTTTACCTTCAGGTTCTATAATAACCCCTTTCGACCTAGCATATTGCTGAAGACTCATTACATTCTGAATAGCGTCGTCATCAAAATATTCGTTACGTACCTGTTGTTCTTCTTCGTCCATAATCTACCTCATTTTAACGGGTCTTACACCCTGTTTAGCAATACCTGCCCCACGGACTTTTTTACTCTTTTTGACTTTACCCCCTTGGTTCAAGTTGCCCCAGCGTCCAGGAAATTTTTCTTTTAACTCTCTTTTTGTCATATCGAGTTCTCCAGAAAGATTCATATCTTTAGCCTTAGTAGGGTCTATACCAAAACTTCTTGCTTTAGGGGCATCCTTACCGTATTCCCTTCTTAAACCAACATCTTTAAGATGAGCATCTGATATTAGCTTCCTCTCTTCCCTTTTCATGTCTTTACCTGATTCTCCACGTCCTTCCCATCTAGCTCGACGCTCTTTATCCCACTCTTTTTTTCTTCCAAGCACGTCTAAACTTTCACCTCTTGGTCCGCTTCTTCGTCGTCTAATATTTCCTCTAAATCTATCACTCATTTTCTTCTCCTATCCATAAAATACGGTTAGCATATCAGTGACATCCAGAGTATATTGCACTGTCATACCACTATCAAACAAAACACCATTGTCAGGAATGGTTCTATCGGTATTTGTGTTTGCTGTTCCAATAGTTCTAGCTGTAAAAAGAACTGTGCCATCTTCTGGCGCACCGTTGTAAAACGATACTGTACCTGCTGTACCCCCAGAAACAATATTCATACCTTTAAGTCGTATTCTATTACTTCCTTCAACAGCTTGAGCGCAAAGAGACCCTGAACCTACTGTTATATTATCTGCGTATTGTGCAGAACATTCAACTGCTGATACAGTCAAGAAATACTTAGCCCCTGCAACAGTTTCTGCTGAACTAGTTGACGTTATAACTTCTGTCATAGCATCACCAAAAACATCTGTACCTGTAATAGTACAGGTTTTAGCGTTATCACTTGTGCCTGCTGTAGTTACTGTAACATTTCTAGCCTGACCACCTGCGTGGGTAGTATTAGCCATAGTTGCTGAAGTATTGGGTCGGGCTGCAGTAACAAGACGAGTAGCACTAGCGGCATTTGTATCAGATATTGTTAATACCTTTACGTCTGAAATCGCCATTTACATCTCCTATAAAGTTGGAGGGGGGGTTACCCCCTCCTGATTAATTAATGTATATTCATCCAAATGAGAGAATATTCTGTAGTAGCGTTAACAGCCATAACTTGCCCAATATTAACAAGTGTTGACCCTGAACTTGGCTCAACAGCTCCTGCCGTAGAATCTGATCTCATGCAATTATGCCCAAGAACTAGAGTTCCTTCTGTCAACAATGCCTGTGGACCAGATACTGTAAACCAAGCATAGTAATCTGCTGTCGTGTCAATAACAGTAGCACCCATAACTGCTCCTGCTTCTGCTGTAGGAGCAACAACAACTTGCGAATATGGGTTATGGACTAAAGAAAGTTGAGAACTTGTTGTCAAGGCTGTTGCTACTGGGTCATAAGTTGTTATCACAACACTAGGGTCTGCTGAATGGTCATGTGCAGGGTTAGATTTTACCCTCATTGTCTGACCTTCACCATTAACATCATTTGCCCATAAATAGCCATCAGCGTACTCATTAAGTGTTAAATCATTACCGCCTGTTTCCACAGATATAGCTGTTTCTCCTGCACTAACAGCAGAAGTAGCGGTCATGTTTAAGTGGTTTGAATCTTGAGCTTGATGTGCAACAAGTTTCCCTGCGGTAATAGCAGTACCACCATTCAAACCATAACGATAAACATTATTACCATAAATAAGTATAGTTCCTAGTGGGAATAATTGGGTTGAACTTTCTGCCCAAGGGTTAGCTGTTCCGTACTGACTACCGCCTTTACCGATAACTAAATCGGAAGGACCATAACCTGTAGCTGCAGCGTATTGTAAGTGTGAACCACCTTTTAGGTATAAATTACCTGATGAGTTCATGTTTGAGTATTCGGTATAAGTACCTAAAGTACTACTTTTAGTAACAGTTTTAAAACCGTTCTCAGAGCGTACTGCTCCTTTAAATGTGGTATTAGCCATGTTTATCTCCTTGTCTTGGCTGTTGTCAGCTACACCATGTAACTGTCAAGGTAAGGGTAGTATAAAGTAAAAAGGGACAACCCGCAAGAGTCATCCCTTTAATTTTTAATTAATCAAGCTATTAAGCTCCTGGCGAACCATATATTCCTAATGGATCAGATACACCGAAAGAATATCTTTCTCTAGCCTTATATCGGCTATTGCCTGTATCAAAGTCAGCATCCATAGATGTCGCCATTGCAGCTCTGGTAAAGTGCTTAAGACCGTTAGGTACATCAGTTAACATGAACCATGCGTCAGTGTCAGTTAAATAATGATTAACACTCCAACCTTCAGGAACAGCGCTCATGCTACGTAACGCATTGATATCGTTGTCCGCTGTAGATACTCGACCAGTAGACTCAAGTAATCTAGTCGCAACAAACTGTAAGTCTGCTGGAATGATTAACTTCTTAGGCTTTGCTGCGATAAGAAGTCCTCTTTCGTCTGTCCAACCTGCGATCTGAATAATAGCCGCTTCCAAGGAAGTTTCATTAAGATCAGCCGCGGTTGATGGTTCATTGGAGTTAGTACCACCTGAAACTAATGGGTGTGCAGTAGAACAAAGCTCCACTCCATCTCCATAAGTAGTACCAGAGTCAAAAGCATTATTCAAAATTGAAGCTGCTTTAACCTGTTTTGTGTACGCCATAGCACGAGCAAGCGCTTTAGTATAACGAGATGATAAAGAATCATACAAGTTATCCTCAATAGCCTCTTCAGTAATTGAAAAGCCCATTGCGATTGTCTCATGGTTATAGCGAGCTGTGAAAGCCTCTTGAGCATTGTCGTATTCGATGGCAGAGCCTTCGTCTTTGACTGGTGCTGCGGAGAAGCCTGATAGCTTAGTTTCCTCTTCAAAAGAACGGTCAGAACTTTCTGATTCGAAAATGTCCTTATGTTCCTCACCGTACTTTGCATACTCTAAACCGAATAATGCGTTCAAGCCAGGAAGTAGTTCTTTAAGGAGTTGTGCGCGTGAAATAGCCATTATTTATCTCCTCTATAAGCCAGTTGCTACTCTATACGCATGACCACCTACAGCAATATTACTGCTTTCATAAGGTGCGTTATACGCAAGAATAAGTTCAGCAAAAGCGTCGCTGCCTGTTTTTGTCTCTTCAACTACATCAATTATTTTAAACGGGTACGAAAGTGTAGTCCCGATTGAACTATTGATCGCTAATTTCGACCTGCCATTACTAGTAGTTAGTGTATTACTAATAATTTGGGCGTTGTTTCCGATACAAGTTAGTCCCAAGGTAGCCATAGTTGTACCTGAAGAACATACTGCCGCTTTGAACAGTACATCAGGATCGTCAACAACAAACGCATAAATATCACTAGCAACAACGCTGCCAGGATATTGATTGTTAAATGTTAACTGACTAGTATTTGGGTCAGTGTATTGACAGCCCATAAACACACCTAGTGTGCCTGTAGCTGGCAAAGCTGAAGTACTTCCGTCGCGCTCGACTGTGCCATCACTTACGCGCTTTACTAGATCGCCCTTTCCAATAGCTGTACCATAGTTACTAGCTATTTTCATCTGGCGAGTAGAACCTGCGTAAGGTCGTCCTCCAATCAAACCAACAGGTACTAGCCCATAGGGGGCATCGATAGTTGGATAAGCCATGATTTATATCTCCAAAAAATTAAAATTAAAATTAATTACCTTTTCCGAAAGTGACCTTTGATTTTCGATCATTAAATATCGGCATTCTGGGGTCATTTTCTCGCATGAGGTTGTTATCAACTGAATGTATCTGGTTATCCGATTGCTGTTTATAATAATCGGTACGCTCATCTACTAATTCTTGAGGAGCCTTACACAGCATTAAACCACCAATTATAACATTATCTGCGAATTTTTCATTCTCTACAGTAACTAACGTTATTTCTGGGTGATCGACTGCTTTCACAGGTTCCCAACCTTCACGTAATTTAGAGGACACATTGGTGGGATCTATTTGACCTTGTGTGCTTGTCCGTATCCAACGGTATGCGTATCCTGGCTCTGGCGTAGGTGAAGGTAAAACTTCAGGGCGCTGCCAAGCCTTTTTACGGGGTGTCTTTTCACGGGTTTCAAGTTCTCGGTTTATTCGATTCTCAGCCATTATTCTTTCCTCATTTCTTCTGCAACCTTTTGGGCGTATAATTCAATCGGCACTCCAAGCCTTTTCGCTATAGCTACTTGTGTTTGCGTCAATTTAACCTTTTTAGGGGCTACGCTCCGCGTCGCGGGAGCAACCACATTAGCTTGTCGTTTTGGCTTTCCAGCCTCTGGTTCTGCAACTCCGTCCCCAAAGTTATCTGGGAAGAGCTGCCGCATACGAGTATCTATTGCCTCGTAGTATTCATCACTCTGCAAATCAACTCCTTGCTTGGCAAGTTTGTTGTGCAAGCCCAGTGCCAGACTCGTCATCTCATCGTCTGTACCGAACCAAGTGTTCTTCGAAGCCCAGTCCTGTGCTTTTCTATCAACAACAGGCGGTGCTTCTTTACTTTTTACTTCATTTGGTTCCTCCTGTAAAGAAGGTAATTTAAAATTATTTAACTTATCAGTTTTAATCTTGGCACTTGTTAAGCTTTCCTGTGCTACTACAACAGCTTCTGCGTCGCCAGACTCATACGCATCCTTATACGCTTTTTTAGCCTGTTTCAACTCAGCATCTGCTGTTTTTTTAGCTTGGTCAAGCAACGCTGCTTGATTCTTATTAACACTGCCTTTTAGTTTATTATTCTCATCCTGAACAGATTTTACATACCGTTCAAGTTCTTCACGCTCTCTTAAGGCTGTTTCTTTTGCCCGCCTTTCGTCGTGATACCCTTTACTAAAATGTTGGATCCGCTTACGGACTTTTTCAGAATAATCCTCAAGTTCTTCATCAGTAACGTCTTCAGGTGGCTCAGAAGGTTTCTTATTTCTGTCAGCTTTCGGAGTATCATCAACCACTTCGACTTCAAGGTTATCCTCAGAAGCAGCCTTCTTGATTCCTTTATTTTCTTCTTTATCTGCTTTTGGTCCATCTTCTTTACTTTCTTTACCTGAAATATCAATCTCTACTGCGCTAGAGTCTTCGATTTCTATGTTAGGTTTCTTATTTTCCTCATCAGGAAAACTATATTCTACTTTTTGAAATGCCATATTTATATTCCTTATGCTCTCGCTATACCGCGAGGATCTGCTACAACAGCTTCTATAGAGTCATCATTCATTAAACGATACTCTTTTCCTGCCACTTTAAATCTTGTTCCACTATTAGCGCGAAACATTACGAAATCACCTAATTTACACCAAGGAGTATCTCCAAACCTGTCTTTATCTTTATAGGCTTGTTCTCCTATGTCTACTACTAACCCCATTATAGACATGACGTAATCGTGCATCATCTCCTTATCTGTCTTTAAGACACTGGTATCAGAGTAAGTTTTCTCTATTTCAGGTAACGCTACCAATACTCTATACCCTACAGGTCTTGGTAGTTGTTGTTCTAATTCGGCATCGTTTAATTGTACTACTTCAGTCATTATCATCTTCCATATAGTTGCGCGAGAGGTCTTCTATATACGCTATGCTGGATTTTAGACCTCGTATCAATCCAACAATTTCCCTGTAATTCGCATAATCTTTAGCAGATCCTGCTTCAAGGAAACCCTGTGCAGAGGCTATATCAGCCTCGATTTTTTCTTTAAGCACGTCAAAGACGGTTTTAGCCATTATTTACTCTTACTTGGTTGGTTTAATGTTTTAAACAACTCCATATCCAGTTTGTTGTCTTTCTCTACTTTATCAGCTTCAAGCTTAACGTTTTCTTTTTCTGCTTTTATCTGTACCTCGGCTTTATCTAGTTTTAACTTCTCAACCTGTATAGTAGCGTCAGCTTGGTCTTTCTTAGCTTTTCGCTCAACTTCTTGGGCTTTTATTTGAAGTTCAGCTTGCTGCATCTGGATTATTGGGTCTTTAGCCTGCTCTTGGGCTTTCTGCTGTGATGCTTCCTGCATATGTGCTTGAGCTAGTTGTTTACCTGCTTTAGCAATCATCCTAGATAGATCCACTTCTACTTCTTCGGGTAAGTCTTCATTCGGTAGCGGTAGCTCAACTCCAAGCCGTTCTTCCATATCTTTTCTATACTTAAACCCAAGATGTTCAGCTACATGAGCCTGTAGAGATGCCATAATCTGTTTAGCCTGTGGATTCTGTCCTATCATCTGTGCAATCATAGGATCCTGCATAAAAGACATATGGGTCTCAATATGAGCATCCTGATCCTGATATATGAACGCTTTCATCGGTTTTCCCTGTAAAGCCGCCATATTTTCACTAATTGGGTCTACGGGCTTCATATCATCCTTAGTCGGAACAATTTTCTCTGCGTTCTTAACCCCAAGAACTTCTATCATCTGCCTATGTAACTGAGGTAAGTCATATATCTGTGGTGCAGCTTGAGCCATTTGGAGGACAGCTTGGTGCTGCACCACTCTCTGTGCCATCGTAGAACTGTTAGGGTCAGACACAGGGATAACGTCAATCATTAAATAATCAGACTGTCTTGCGGACACATCACCTCTTGTAGGCTGATAAGCATACTCCGCGGAAGCGTATTCTGCCATTAATGCTTTTAGAAGTTTAAACTCTTGCTTCATGGCGTAATGAACACGAGCCTGTACAGCTGCCATAGGTTTTAAAGTACGCTCTAAGAGAGCTAGAGTTGTTCCTACAGGGGCATTAGCAGACATATCGGATATATTCATATCACTTACTGCCCCTAGTCTACGCCCTTCCTGAGTGATCTGGTTCAATAAATTAAATAGAGTCTGACTAGGTTCTTTGTAAGGAAGAGGCATAATATTATCACGAATACTACCTGACGGAACATCTACATCTTTCCACTCCCCAGGTTCAATAGGAGCGTCATCTCCTTTTATTCGTAACCCTCTGGCTTTTAGACCCCCAGGAAGGTTAGATAGTGTCCCTGCGTCTACAAGTTGCCGTATTATGGACGTACCTGCTTTAGCGTACCCCCCTATTATATGTATTAAACCAAGCCCATAAAACCCAAATCCTGGGACATACACATAATGTACAAAATGCTGACGTTTTAATCTAAGGTCATCTTCTGGGTCCCAATTTCGTCGTATAGATAATACTTCACTTGATCCACGCTCTATAGTTACTACATAAGGTTTAGCAATATCTTCTTCTGAATCATCTATACCATCTATAACCAGATCCGCGTGAACCTCGTAAACGCTATATCTATCGTCATCTGTAAGAGAATACCCACCTTCTTCGGCTTTTCTTTCCTCAATATCACTATGGAACGGTTGTGGCTCACCAAGATCTACATCACGGTAAAACCCGTTAACCTGTAACTTTCTCAATTCATTTTTAGTTTTTCGCATAACATGAGTTACACGCTCTGCTGTTTCTATATGAGAAGCCCCATAAGGTATAATCACATCTTCTGCGGGTATATATAGAGCAACTTGTCGTCCTAGATTAGGATCATAATATACTTTCTTAAAAGCTGACCCTGCTAAACCAAGACTATATAGTAATCTTTCATGTTCAGAACGATACTCTACCATATTCTCAGTTAACTGATAGTTCATATCCGCTTTAACTCGTTCAGAAGCTTCTAATTTTTCCCGTGTCTCCTGCCCTAATACTTTAGTCTTTACAGGTCCCGCTGCGGGAAACGTTTCACTCATAGTTTCTGCTTGGAACCGTATAGCTGCTTCCGCTAACACGTTAGAATATACTCCACAAGCACCTTCCCAGGGTTCTGTACGTTCTTCATACTTAAATCCTAACACGTCAAGACCCTTTACAAAGGTATCCGCCCAGTCTTTACGGCTTTCTACATCTGAGTCAATTAATCCTGAAATATCAGTAGATAGTAAAGATAACTCATCTTCTTCCATAGATTCAGCAAGGTTTTCATCAAATTCACCTGAACTCTCCTTACCTCCGTCAGGAACTATGGTAATCTCCATACTACCATCATCTAGTGTGACCATATCTGGATTAACAACTTCAATTTCTAACTGTTCCGTCTCTTCTTCCTCTACACCCTTCGGGGCTTGGAATAATCCTTTTTCTATTGCCATCAGTAATACCCACCTTTTTTCTGCTTGAAGTATATAATATCATCAGGTTCATCACTTGGTAGTCGTATAAACCCACCCTGCCTAAATCTCATCAATGCCATGACGGTGGAGTCAACCAAGTCATCATGGCTCATAAAGGGGAATCCTGCGATTTCCTCAATAACTTCTTCAGCCCATCGCGTCTCTGGAACCCAACAAAGTCCTGATGATACAATATCCGTAACGGAGTTAAGTCTTGCTAGCTTGTCACCAGATCCTCTATGGGGCGTATATTCCTGTATCGGTATACCCATTCTCCTCATTTCTTGGTAAAGAGCCGTTCCTGCGCTCTTTTTCTCCACAATAAACGAATCAGGATCCCATTCGCCATACTCTTCCATAGCTAACGCCTTCAACTCAGGGAACTCTAATCGTCGTTTTATGCTATTTAACAATATAATGTTATAATTGTCCACCTCTTCATTCAAAAATACGCCCCAAGTCGTCAAAGCCGTGAAATCTGCGCGATTATGTGTCTCTGCTGCTGCATCTAAAGACATTATTATATACTCACAGGAAGGAGGATGCTCTTTTTTCCATATTTGCCACCATTCTCGTTTAACCAAAGCGGCTTCTTCCGCTGTCGGCTCCTGCTGATACTGGGCATTCCACTGGAATACGGGCATAGATGCCTTGGTTCTAAGCAATGCCTCAAGGTCAAAAAACTCAGGCCATAAAGGTTTTTGGGAAGATTTTTTAGTTTTTTTATCAGGAACATCCAAAATAGCAGGGAATTCCACCACTTCGTACTGGTCAGACCGTTCGTTCTGTCCCATGTCCCGTACAACACGCCCTGTCAAGTCGTCCATATGCCAACGAGTCTGTATAATAGCTACCCGTCCCCCAGGCATTAAACGTGTTCTAGCACCAAATGTGAACCAATCATATGCTTTCTCAAATACTTCAAAATTCCCATTTATAACATCCTGCTCGGAATGGGGATCATCAACGAGCAAGAGGTCAGCACCACGACCAGCAATAGAAGAACCAATACCACACGCATAATATTCACCTCCTGAATTTGTATTCCAACGTCCTGCCGACTTAGAATCTACAGCCAACGCCACTGTCGGAAAGATAGATTGATAGGCTTCTGTTGCAATTAAGTTACGCACTTTACGCCCAAAGTCCACAGCTAAGTCTGTTGTATGCGAAACCATCATAACTTTCTTGTTCGGATTACGCCCAAGGAACCAAGCGGGGAACATAATAGAAACAAGCTGCGATTTTCCATGCCTTGGAGGGATATTTACGCAAATTCTGTCTTTTTTACCCTGTTCTATGTCCATAAGCATGTCTGCAAGTATCCTATGGTGTTTTCCAACGATATAATCAGGCTGCATATGCTTACAAAACTCGATTAAATCATCATAAGAGGCTTTATTATGTTGTCTTGTAGCCAATTCATCGACCATTTTGTCGATTTCAGCCACTTCTTCGGGTGTATAATGGTCTAAATTGTCCAACATGACCTGAATATCGTCTTCGGAGAAGTCAAAAGCTGTATTATTCACTTTTTTCCTCGTCTAACCCTAATTCTTTGTCCACATTCACAGGTTCACCGTCAATTATAGCCGCTTCTTCAACAGGATTTACCAATTTTGCCAGTTTAGACCTCAATTTTTCACGTAAATCATCCGTAGACTGATGTGTTATGGTCACTTCCGACTTCTCAGCGAACAATCCTACGTCTGAAATCTTACCTAACAGCTCTAAAGCACGTATACGTACCCTCGGATCAGGGTTTTCCGTCTCTTCTATGAGCTTATTTGTTACAAGATGACGTATCTGAGTAGCACTCTCTACAACAGAGCGACCAAATTCCTTTAAAATATTGTCCGTTAAGACAAGAGAGGCAGGGGTCAAGGTTGATATTTTCTTTTCTGTAACTTTTTTTGAAACATCTGCAGGATCATCAGCGTAAGCAACGGATATTTTGGCGGCAACGTCTTTGTCTTCTTTAGTTGGTTCAAGATCAACGCCATGTTCGCCTAATTCCTTTGCCGTATTTGCAGCTGCTTTCATACGATCTTTAAGATCAACCGAAGGCTCACCCTTTTCCATAGGTACATTCAGTTCTGGTTCTACTACAATCGTCATTTTATCTCGCAGGTTGTTAACCGTAACGCATTATATAACGAAAAAAATTTTTTTGTAAAGCAGTTTGGGACTCCTATAGGGGGGGTGTTCCTATATAGAGGGGGGTGGGGGTAGGAACTCAAAAATATCGTAATCGTTTGTGTAAAATAATAATACAGAAGAAGCAAAGTGTCTTATGAAAAAAATGGGGTCATAGGGGTAGGGTATGGTTCGCTGTTAGGGAATTCCCTAATGAAAAGATACCAGTTACCATTATATGATATTATCTAATAAAGAATATAATTATATAATATGACTTACTATTGTATAACACGTCAATATATGGTTATATTAACTTATCAAGACGACAATTAAGTCTCTTGTGTATTTGAAAGGAATAACCATCATGGTTAAGAAATCAAACAAGCCGACCATAGTCGAACCATCAATCGCTGAGGCAGTACCTAATTGGTTACGATCAGGGAAAAAACTTATCACAACACTACGTGACGAGGGAAAAGTTTGGACAGACTTTTTATCTCCCAAGAATGATGATTGCACTAGCACTCAGGAATATTACGACGGAATGAAAGTTGTAATTGCAACAGGTCTTGACAAGTTAGACTTGTACAATGAAGA
>Ga0115011_10000998_pt1 | contig 20969 bp, 21 predicted proteins | sample TroAtlMetagenome_2_FD_88705 | JGI IMG/M metagenome (GOLD analysis project Ga0115011, IMG submission 88705) | Marine eukaryotic phytoplankton communities from Atlantic Ocean - Tropical Atlantic ANT8 Metagenome | ecosystem: Environmental > Aquatic > Marine > Oceanic | place: Tropical Atlantic...
AATTATTTCTGACTGATCAATTGATTCAACAATGGTTTTAAATCCAGCAGAATTTAACTTGTCAACACCTTCCTTACTAATACCATCATTTGCTAATACCATCATATTTTACATTTTTGATTCTAATTCACTCATAACTTCAACTAATGCTTTTACACTATCCAAACCCATTGCATTATACATTGAAGCTCGATATCCTCCAACACTTCTGTGTCCAGTTAGTGCTGTTATTTTAGCGTCAGCGAGCATTGTTTCAAAACTATTCTTAAAATTATCATTACTTAAATTAAAAGTTGCATTCATAATTGATCTATCAACTTCTCTTGCGTGACCATTGAAAAGAGGATTCAAATCAATTTCAGAGTATAATAACTGAGCTTTTTTTCTATTTAGTTTTTCGATTTCAGAAACTCCCCCCATTTTTTTTAACCATCTCATATTAAGCATTGATACATAGACCGAAAAAACAGGAGGAGTATTAAACATACTGCTTTTATCAGCGTGGACCTTGTAATTCATCATTGAAGGTACATTATCCTTAATATTATCAAGTAAATCATTCTTAATTACAACAAGTGTTGCCCCTGCAGGTCCAAGATTTTTTTGAGCACCTGCATAGATTAAATCAAATTTAGAAAAATCTAAAACACGTGAAAAAATATCGCTACTCATGTCACAAAACATTGGAGTGTCTGTATTTGCAAAAGAATTTATTTGAGTGCCAAAAATTGTATTGTTAGATGTACAGTGAAAATAATCGTAATTTTTAGCTATTTCAAAATTTGGTATGTGATTATAATTATCATTTTCAGAACTAGCTAAAATATCTACATTTCCAAATAGCTTTGCTTCTTTGATTGCCTTTTTACTCCATGTTCCTGTATCAAGAAAAGCTGCTTCATTTTTAAGAAAATTGTAAGCAGTCATTAAAAATTGAGAACTAGCTCCACCTTGAAGAAATATTGATGTGTATTCGTTTCCGCTTAGGCCAAGTAATTCTAATGATAAATCTCTTGCTTCATCCATAATTTCTACAAAAGCATGACTACGATGGGAGATTTCTAATAGAGATAATCCTGAACCGTTTAAATCTTTAACGGCTGCTGAGGCTTCATCAAACACCTCAGAGGGTAAAATAGATGGTCCAGCGCAAAAATTATGTATTTTCATGTATATATTAAAAATGCAAATTTCGATATTTCAATAACAGAAATCATTATCTATTTGTAAAATCTTTTTAACTACTTGTTAACAGAAAATTTAATGTGTCTATATCGTCAGCATATTGATTTAAATTTGGGTTTTGAGATTCCCCTAAATTTATTGAATTACAAATATTTGCTCGACTTACAACACATTGAATTCTATGAGAATTAGTTTTAATTAAATTTTCGACATCGTCTATATTTTGATAATAATCAAAATAAATAACAGAAATTGGAGGAGCGTATAGTTTAGATTCACTAAGAATAAAAAAACCTCCGTCAACAAAAGCTTCATTATTCATTATTTTTATTGTTTTTTGATAATTATAATTATTTGAGTACCTATGATGGTTTATTAAATCTTTATATTTTGCAAAACTTTTTGTTAGTAAGCTTAAATCAAAACCAACAGGAATAAATATTTTTGAAACATTTCTACAACCTAAGCCAAAATAGATGAAAATATCGTCTGAGAGTTTTGATAATTCATCATCGGTTTCTTTTCCGTTTAAAACAGCTATGGAAGTTCTGTTTTTTCTTAATAATGATTCTTTTCCTCTAAAATAATACTCAAAATATTTAAAAGTGTTATTTGATCCAGTAGCGATAACTTTGTCGAAATCAATTAATTTCCCATCGTTTATGTAGGCTTTATTTTTTGTTTCTGAGAAATTATTATGCAGATAATTAATAAAAAAATTGATTAATATTTTATCATCATTCGAAGGTTTAACAACAGCAATATTACCTGAAATTATCACAGAAATTAAATCATGAAAACCAGCTAGTGGAAAATTACCTGCCATTATGATTGCTACTTTAGAAACTGTTGATATTCCCTTATAGTTAGATATCCATTTTTCTAAATTGCTTGTCTCTAATTTTTCTTTCCAATAATGTAACGAGTTTAGGATATTCTCTTTTGTAAACCAAGGGTTGTGTTTTTCAGCTTCAATTACAGCTTCATTTAATTTTTTAGTTGATTGATTACTTCTATTCGATAAATATGATTCGAGAAGACTTCCAATATTTGATAAATAACTAATTCTGAGCTCTAATTCTGTATTTATACTTTTGTTTTTAATGATATTGGCGTTAATTTTGCTGTAAATCTAAGTAATATTCTAAATATTATGGCAATTATTATTACAGACGAATGTATTAATTGTGGAGCCTGTGAGCCGGAGTGTCCCAATACTGCAATATATGAAGCAGCTGTCAATTGGAAGTATTCTGATGGAACCAGTCTTTCAGGCGAAGTTAATCTTCTTGACGGTAAAATAGTTAATGCCGAATTACCACAAAGAGCTGTAAACGATGAGGTATACTATATTGTGCCTGACAAATGTACTGAATGTAAAGGCTTTCATGAAGAACCTCAATGCGCTGCTGTGTGTCCAGTCGATTGTTGTGTGCCTGATTTAAATAATATAGAATCTGAATCTCATTTACTAGATAAACAAAATTTAATGCATAATTAATATGAAAGCTGGAATTGTAGGGTTGCCAAATGTAGGTAAATCAACCTTGTTTAATTGTTTGTCAAATACAAAAGCTCAAAGTGCTAATTTCCCTTTTTGCACCATCGAACCTAATCATAGTATTATTAATGTTCCAGACGAAAGATTAGCTGCGCTCGAGAAAATTGTAAACCCAGAAAGGGTAATACCTGCTACTGTTGAAATTGTTGATATTGCCGGGTTGGTTAAGGGTGCTAGCAAAGGTGAGGGGTTAGGTAATAAATTTTTAGCCAATATTAGAGAAACTGATGCTATTATACATGTTCTCAGATGTTTTGACAACGATAATATTACTCATGTTGATGGTTCCGTTAACCCGCTAAGAGATAAAGAAATAATAGATATTGAATTACAATTAAAAGATCTTGAAAGCATAAATAATAGATTAGATAAAGTTAATAGAACTGCAAAGTCAGGAGACAAAGACGCTATCCAAGAAAAACATATTTTAGAAAAAGCTGTTAATTTACTAGAATCATCTAATAATATAAGGTCAATAGAAATTGATAATGAAGAAAAGATTAAATATTTAAAACCATTACAGTTAATCACTGATAAACCTGTACTCTATGTATGTAATGTAGATGAGGAAAGTGTATCTACTACAAACGATTATGTTGAATCAGTAAGAAGCTTAATAGCTAAAGAAGACGCAGATTTAATAATTTTAGCTGCGGGTATTGAATCAGAAATCAATGAACTAGAAAATTATGATGAAAGACGAATGTTTTTAGATGATTTAGGTTTAGATCAGCCAGGTTCCTCAAAATTAATTAATGCAACATACGACTTATTAAACTTACACACTTATTTTACAGCTGGTCCTAAAGAAGTTAGAGCATGGACAATACCAAAAATGTCCACTGCTCCTCAGGCTGCAGGTGTGATACATACAGACTTTGAAAAAGGATTTATTAAGGCTGAGGTTATTTCATATGATGACTTTATTGAGTATAAATCTGAAAATAAAGTTAAAGAGGCTGGAAAAATGAGGGTTGAAGGTAAAGCATATGTTGTTAAGAACGGTGATGTTATCCATTTTTTATTTAATGTTTAATCTATCTGTAGATATCTTGATATTTTGTTAATTACTTTGTTAAAACTGCATTAATTTTCTATTACTGATACATTATATTAGCATACTTATTAAGTATGTCTACAAACAATCAATATACAGAAGAAAACATTAGATCATTAGACTGGAAGGAGCATATTCGTATGCGTCCTGGCATGTATATTGGTAAATTAGGTGATGGTTCATCACCTGACGACGGTATTTACATATTATTAAAAGAGGTTTTAGATAATTCAATTGATGAGTTTGTTATGGGGGCTGGTAAAACTATTGAAGTTTCTGTTCAGACCTCTAAGGTAACTGTTAGAGACTATGGTCGAGGTATACCTTTAGGTAAGTTAGTTGATGTTGTTTCAAAAATGAATACAGGAGGTAAGTATGATACAAGAGCATTTAAAAAAGCTGTTGGACTGAATGGTGTTGGAACAAAAGCAGTAAACGCTCTTTCAGACTATTTTAGAGTTGAATCAAATAGAGATGGCAAAACTGCATCTGCTGAATTTAATAGAGGTGAATTGAATATTGAAATTCAACCTGAAGATAGTGGTAGAAGAAGAGGAACCAAAGTTGTTTTTGTCCCTGACGAATCAATTTTTAAAAATTTTAAATTCAGAAACGAGTATATAGCTAGAATGCTTAAAAACTATGCCTATCTTAATCCTGGGTTAACAATAATTTTTAACAATGAAAAATTTCAAAGTAAAGATGGTTTAAAAGATTTACTTGAAGAAAGAATTAAAGATACTCAAATAAGTTACCCAATAATTCATTTAAAAGGTAATGATATAGAGGTCGCTATTACTCACAGTAAGACACAGTATAGTGAAGAGTATCATTCATTTGTGAATGGACAAAATACAACTCAAGGTGGTACTCATCTTAGCTCATTTAGAGAGGCTTTAGTTAAAACTATCAGGGAGTTTTATGGTAAAAGTTTTGATGCTTCTGATATAAGAAAATCTATTGTATCGGCTATATCAATCAAGGTTATGGAGCCCGTTTTTGAAAGTCAAACAAAAACTAAGCTTGGTTCAGCTGAAATGGGTGGTGATTTGCCTTCAGTTCGGGTTTATATAAATGATTTTTTAAAGAACAAATTAGATAATTATCTTCATAAAAACAGTGAAGTAGCGGATGCTTTAAATAAAAAAATATTACAAGCTGAAAAGGAAAGAAAAGAGCTTTCTGGTATTAGGAAACTTGCAAAGGAGAGAGCAAAGAAAGCTAGTTTGCATAACAAAAAACTAAGAGATTGTAGGGTTCATTTTGGAGATCAAAAGAATGAAAAAAGGTTAGAGACTACACTTTTTATAACAGAGGGTGATTCGGCATCTGGAAGTATAACTAAATCTAGAGATGTTAACACTCAGGCGGTTTTTAGTTTAAGAGGCAAACCTTTAAACTCATATGGAATGTCGAAAAAAATTGTTTATGAAAATGAAGAATTTAATTTACTTCAAGCCGCATTAAATATTGAAGATTCTATTGAAGATTTGAGATATAATAATATTGTTATTGCTACCGATGCAGATGTTGATGGTATGCATATTAGATTATTGCTAATTACATTTTTCTTACAATTTTTTCCAGAGCTTATAAGAAGTGGTCATTTATTCATTTTGCAAACTCCACTTTTTAGAGTTAGAAATAAAAAAGAAACCATTTACTGTTATTCTGATTCCGAAAGAATTAATGCTATACAAAAACTTCAACCAAAGCCTGAAATTACAAGATTTAAGGGTTTAGGTGAAATTTCACCTGATGAATTTGGTCATTTTATTGGAGATAATATAAAATTAGATCCTGTGATGCTAGACGAAGATAAAAGTATTGAAGATCTCTTAAGTTTTTATATGGGTAAAAACACCCCTGACAGACAATCTTTTATAATTGATAATCTTAAAGTTGAACTTGATATTGTTGACTAAATGCAAGAAGATAATATAAATAATGAAAATTTAAATCAAGCTGATTCTATTACTCGTGTTACGGGAATGTATAAGGATTGGTTTTTAGATTATGCTTCTTATGTTATTTTAGAAAGAGCAGTACCATCTGTAGAAGATGGTTTTAAACCAGTTCAAAGAAGAATAATGCAATCAATGAAAGATCTTGATGATGGAAGATATAACAAGGTTGCTAATATTGTGGGGCATACTATGCAATATCACCCTCATGGTGATGCGAGTATTGCAGATGCTATGGTTCAAATCGGTCAAAAAGATTTACTTATAGACGCTCAGGGTAACTGGGGTAATATACTAACTGGGGATAGAGCAGCAGCTTCTAGATATATAGAGGCTCGCCTCTCTAAGTTTGCATTAGATGTAGTTTTCAATCCCAAAGTTACAAATTGGCAATCTTCATATGATGGGCGTAGAAAAGAACCCATTAATTTACCTGTTAAATTCCCTTTATTATTAGCTCAAGGTGCTGAGGGTATTGCTGTTGGTTTATCTACAAAAATTTTATCTCACAATTTTATTGAATTGATAGATGCATCGATTAAATATCTTAAAAATAAAAGATTCACTTTATATCCTGATTTTATTACTGGAGGAATTGCTGATTTTACTAATTATAATGATGGTAAAAGAGGGGGTAAGGTTAGAGTCAGGGCTAAAATTAATATAGTTGATAAATCTACATTGTTAATTTCGGAGCTTCCATACAGTACCACTACTACTTCTTTAATTGATTCAATTATTAAGGCAAACGATAAAGGAAAAATTAAAATTAAAAAGATTGACGATAATACGTCGTCCAAGGTTGAGATTTTAATATACCTTCCTTCAGGGATATCACCTGATAAGACAATAGATGCTTTATATGCTTTTACAAATTGCGAAGTTTCAATTTCTCCTCTTTCTTGTGTAATTGAAGACAATAAGCCTTGTTTTATAGGTGTGTCAGAAATTTTAACTAAATCAACAGATAATACAGTTAATTTATTAAAAAAGGAATTAGAAATACGTTTACAGGAATTAGAAGACCAGTGGCATAATTTTTCACTAGAAAGGATATTTATTGAAAATAAAATTTATCGTGATATTGAAAAAGAGGAAACTTGGGATGGTGTAATGACTGCAATTAAAGACGGAATTAAGCCTTATATTAAAATTCTTAAAAGAGCTGTTATAGATGAAGATATTGCAAAGCTGACCGAAATTAAAATTAAAAGAATATCAAAATTTGATATTGATAAGGCTAAAGAAAAAATAGAAAATCTTGAAAATCAAATAGATGAGGTAAAAGTTAATCTGAGTAATTTGATAGAATTTACTATTTCCTATTTCAATAGATTAAAAAAGGATTATGCTGTAGAAAAGAAGCGAAAAACAGAGATTAAAATTTTTGATGATGTCGATGTAAGAAAAGTTGTTATAAGAAACACAAAGCTTTATGTTAATAGAGAAGAAGGTTTTATAGGTACTTCCTTAAGAAGAGACGAGTATGTTTGTGATTGTAGTGATATTGACGATATAATTGTGTTTACAGAAAATTGTAATATGATGGTAACTAGAGTTGATTCTAAAACCTTTATCGGCAAAAATATTATTCATGTCGCTGTTTTTAAGAAAAAAGACCTGAGAACTATATATAATATGGTTTATAAGGATGGTGATAAGGGTTTTAATTATATAAAACGATTTGCCGTTTCAGGAGTTACTCGTGATAAAACTTATCATCTTTCATCTTCAAAGAAGCCTAGTATTGTTAAGTATTTTTCTGCAAATCCAAATGGTGAGGCTGAAAAGATAACGATTAATTTAAGGCATAACTCAAAACTTAAAAAATTAAGGTGGGATATAGAATTTTCTGAAGTTTTAATTAAGGGTAGAGGAACTAGAGGTAATATTTTAACTAAAAACACAATAAAAAGTGTTGAGCTTAAAGAAAAAGGTGTTTCAACCTTAAAACCTAGAAAAATATGGTTTGATGAAACAGTTCAAAGATTAAATGTTGATGGTAGAGGAGAGCTTTTAGGTGAATTTAGGGGTGAGGATAAAATTTTAATAGTTTCACAAAAAGGTCTCTTAAAAACAATACCCCCTGAATTAACGACTCATTTTAATGATGATATGATAGTTCTAGAAAAATGGGTGCCAAAGAAGCCTTTATCTGCAATATACTTTGATGGAAAGAAAGAAAAGTATTTTGCTAAACGATTTTTAATCGAAAATGAAAATAAAGAAGAATGCTTTATATCAACCAATAAGGGGTCTTTCTTAGAGCTTATTTCAACAGATTGGAAGCCAGTTTTCGAAATTATTTTTAATAAAGTAAGAAACAAAGATCAAAGACCTAATGAAAAAATTATTTTTGAAGATTTTATATCAGTAAAGGGTATTAAAGCTCAAGGTAATCAATTAACTTCTCATAAAGTTAAGCAAGTTAATTCTCTAGAATCAATACAATATTCACCAACTATAGATATACCTGTAGATGAAATTGAAGTAGTTAATGACGCAGGTGTCGTAAATAAGGATGATGATTCTTCCACACAAACTCAAGCTACTCTGTTCTAATTGCTTGAGCTTTTAATTTTTTGTTTTCTCCTAAGTATGAATATTCATAGGTGTATGAGCTATCAGTTGTGCTAAGTATTTTTATTAGAATATTTTTTTTCTCTTTAATGCTATTGGGATTCAAAGGAGATAATATCATTTCACAATTGTTCACCCATCTAACTTTACTTGAGTCAATTTTATCTTCAAACTTTTCTACTTGAATATTTGAGTTATCTCTGGAAAATATGGTTTTATACTTAACCCCATTGACTTCAGTTTCAGAATAGAATTTACCTGAATGAAAATTGTCACAATTTCTTTCTGGTAGAGAGCAACTAAAGCTTATAATGATTACAATTAGTAATAGGGTAGAGTTAACTTTTTTTAAATGTACCATCTTTGTAAAATACGATAACTGATTCAATTTCATTGGTCTTCTTTTTTTTATTTGACCTTATTTGGCTTTTTTCACCTGATATTATCCAATTTAGATCCACTTCAGGGTATCTATCTTTGATTTTTAAGAAAAAATCCAGGCTGGGTTTATTTCTACCACTAAAAAAGTGTGCCAAACTAGATCTTTGAACACCAATTTCATTAGCAAATGATGATTTTGTTAATTTTTTAGATTTAATTAATTTTTCTATTCTACTTGTTATTGACATGTTTACAAATGTAAACAATTAATTAAATATAAATATCATATTATAGAACTTTTAATATAAATTAAAGCTTGACTAATAGTATTATAACTAATTGATAATTAATATTTTATGTAATTTATAATAATATAAATAAAATAAAAATGAAATGTTTTAAAAAAAACATTAATTAATCCTCAGCTATATTCCAATATTTATATATAATTATTAAAATTTCACCATTTATTTTATTAAAATATCAAAGATGTTGCTATATTTGCAATTCTTTTTAAGTAATCATTAATTATGGCAAAAATCAAGTTAGACGAGGTAGATCATCAAATCCTCGATATGTTAATCGAAAATACAAGAACACCTTTTACCGATATTGCAAAGAAATTGCTTATTTCAGCCGGTACAGTACACGTTAGGGTAAAAAAAATGGAAGAATATGGTCTTATTAAGGGTTCCTCATTAATACTTGATTACGATAAACTTGGTTATACATTTATAGCCTACGTTGGGTTATATATTAGAGATACTTCCAAAATAAAGTTTATTATTCAAAGAATCAATGAGATTCCTAATGTAACAGTTGCTCACATTACTACCGGTAAATTTAATATCTTTTGTAAGATTAGAGCTAAGGGCACCACAAATGCTAAGAATATTATCTTCAGACTTGATGAGATAGACGGTGTTTACAGAACAGAATCAATGATTTCTTTAGAGGAAAGTATAAATGACAAGAAAAGGTTAATGCATTCTATATTTAAGGATTTGAATTAATCTTGATAAAACCTAAAAGCTTCCTTTATTTCTTTTATATTAACTTCATTATTTGTGGTTGGATCTCCTATATTTCTAATTAATACAAAGAGCGCGTTATCATTAATGTTTTTTTTATCATACTTGAGTAATTTTATTACCATTTCAATATCTGTTGCAGCAAAATCTATCTTTTTATAAAATTTCATTACAAAACTTTTAATTTGATTAGCCTTATTGATATCAAATTTACATCTTAAGCAAGACAGATAACTCTCTAAGATTATCCCTACAGAAATTGCCTCACCATGTAGCAATTCTCTTTTGGTACCTAATAGATATGATTCTATAGCATGACCTAATGTATGACCATAATTTAAATATTTTCTTATATCCTTTTCAGTAGGGTCTTTTTCGATGATATTAACCTTAGTTAGTATTGAATTATATACCATGTCTTTAGAAATATTTTTAAGTGATTTTATTTCTCTTATTGTATTCCAATGATTTGGCGAATCAATTAAGGCATGTTTTATCATTTCAGCAAATCCAGAAATAATTTGTTGATCGTTTAGTGTTTCTAAAAAAGAATCATCAATTAAAATAATTTTAGCAAATTCAAATTTTCCAATTATGTTCTTGAGATTTTTAAAGTCTACCCCTGTTTTTCCGCCAATACTTGCATCAACCATTCCAAGTAGAGTAGTAGGTACATTTACAAAATCAATACCTCTCATAAAGGTTGATGAAATAAACCCACCAATATCTGTAACCATTCCTCCACCAAGATTAATAATCAAACTATTTCTTTTAAACCCATTTTGAATTAAAAAATCCCAAACTTTAATCGACTCATTAATATTTTTTGAACTTTCACCATGAGGAAGGGAATAATAAAAAGAATTAGAATCTATAATTTTTGAAACTTTACTATTGATATTACAAATAGATTTTTTAAAAGATTTTAAGCAATATTTTTCCGTGTTTACATCTGTTAAGAATAAAATATTTTGATAGTTTTTTTTTAAAATAAAATCTGCTAACTCTAAATATCCATTTTCGTTAAATAGGATAGAAAATTTTTCTTTAATTATCGGTCTCATGAAGTAAATATAACTTTATCAAAATAATCTAATAAATTTAATAAAGATATAATTCTAGTAAATTATATTTGAAAAAAAATTGTTTGGAATTCAATAATACTGAAATAGCATTTAACTACAAATCTAATTTTGAATTAAAAAGGGCTTATTATCTATTTAGACTTCTTTCATTAGGTTATTTATCAAAAATTGGTAGAAAGCTCTTAAAATCGCTTATAAACATTAATTTCCCCATCGATTCCTTAGTTTTTAAAACAATCTATCCGCAATTCTGTGGTGGAAGGGATATTATCGAATGTATAGATGTTATTGAAAATCTTAAAAACAACAATGTTTATTCTATTTTAGATTACTCTGCTGAAGGGTCTTTAACGGAAATTGATTTTGAAAGATCAATGAATAAATGTTTGCATATTCTTTGTGAGTGTAAATCTAATGGTTTATCCAAATTCATTGTCTTTAAACCATCAGCAGTGGGAAGATTTTCTTTATATGAGAAAGTTAGTTCAAAATTAAAATTATCACCTGACGAATCAGATGAATGGAACAGAATAGAGAAAAGGTTTGAAAAAATATGCAGTGAAGCATCAAAATTAAATATTATGGTTTTGGTAGATGCTGAGGAAAGCTGGATACAACCTGCGATAGATGAGCTTGTTATTAAAATGATGAAAAAATTTAATTCTAAAACCCCAGTTGTTTACAATACAATACAAGCCTACAGAAGAGACAGATATGATTATTTAGAAAAACTGCATAACGAACATTCTGGAAAAATAAAAATCGGTGTTAAACTGGTTCGAGGTGCATATATGGAAAAGGAGAGAATTAGATCAAAAAAATTGAACTATCCTTCTCCAATATGTGATGATAAATCTCACACTGATAATGTTTTTAATAATTCCTTGAAATTAATTATTGAAAATATAAACGATTTTGGATTATTTATTGGTTCTCATAACGAAAAAAGCAATAAGCTTTCTGTGGAACTTTTAAATAAACACAACATAGTTTATAATGACGACAGGGTGTGGTTTAGCCAATTATTTGGAATGAGTGATAATATAACTTTTTCTTTGGCTAAAAAAGGATATAATGTTGCTAAATATTTGCCATTTGGACCAATTAAAGAGGTTATGCCTTACTTGCTTCGAAGGCTAGATGAAAACTCTTCAATTTCTTCGCAATCAAACAGAGAACTTCAGTTAATTAAAAAAGAATTGATCAGAAGAGTCAAATAGATTATTGAATATTAATTATTTTATAATCAGATATTATAGCTGAATTCTTACAATTTCTAACCAAAACCCAAATATTATATTTTTCATCTTTATTATTAAAATGATATTCTTTGCAATCTTTAATTTTAGTATTGCTTTTTAAAAAATCAATATTGCCATCATATATAGATTTAATTAACAGTATTGAATCTTCTTCTCTTTTTAAATTTTCAAAATGAATATTTTTCTTTAACACATCTTTTTTTACCCTTGAGTTTGGCAAATAACTACACGATGTTCTTTTTCCACTTAGAAAAAACATTAAAAAAAGTAAACCAATGATAAATCCACCAGAAAAGTAAGTTAATCTATTTATAAAATTCATGATTTAATCTATGGTTTTAATTGTAATTTCTCTTTCCTCGATACTTTTTGATTCAATGTAAATATCAACATAACTACAAAAAATACGTTCTATTGCAACCTCTGGCCACTCGATAAAACATTTTTGCCCACTATCAAGATATTCGTCAAAACCTAAAATATCTAGTTCTTTTTTATCCTTAATTCTGTATAAATCAAAGTGATAAATAGATTCTCTATTCAATTCATATTCATTTACTATGGAAAAAGTTGGACTGGTTATATTTTCTTTTAAACCCATCTCATTTAGAATAGATTTTATTAAAGTTGTTTTACCAGTTCCTAAATCACCTCTTAGCAAAATTAACCTTGTATCAAATAATAAGTTTATTATCTGTTTGGATACTTCACCAATCTCTTTTAAATTATATAGGATTTTTTCAGACATTATTTAGGATTTAGAACAACAAAAGGTATAATTACTTCCTCCATTGAAACACCACCATGCTGATATGTGTTTTTAAAATAATTACTGTAGTGGTTATAGTTGTTTGGATAAACTAAATAAAAATCTTCTTTGGCAAATACATAAGAAGAATTTATTGAAGTTCTTGGCAATGATATATCATGAGGGTTTTTATAAACTATGTTATCTTTTTCATTCATAGTTAGACTTTTGCCTGTTTTGTATCTCAAATTTTGACTAGTATTCCTATCACCAATAATTTTTGTTGGATTTTTAACATTTATAGTTCCATGATCGGTAGTAATAATCAGTTTAAATCCTAAATCACTTGCATTTTTAATTATATCAAATAGGGGAGAGTTCATGAACCAACTTTTAGTTAAAGATCTATATGCCTTATCATTAGGAGCTAATTCTTTAATCATTTCCATTTCTGTTTTGGAATGTGAAAGCATATCAACAAAATTATAGACAACGGTAGTTAAATCGTTTTTTTTCATTTGTTTCAGACTATTAGCTACTTTAATTCCGTTTTTAAGATTGGTTATTTTGAAATACTCAAAATTTATTTCTCCTTTATTCAATCTATTAAGATTATAATTTAAAAGTTCTTTTTCAAATAAATTTTTCCCTCCATCATCATTATCATTTTTCCAATATTGAGAAAGTTCTTCATGTATTTTTTTTGGCATTATTCCAGCGAAAAGTGAATTTCTAGCGTACTGTGTTGTTGTCGGTAAAATACTATAGTATGGAAGCTCTGATTCTTTTGTGTAATAATCTAAAATAGAAGGTTCTATAACTTTCCATTGGTCATATCTTAGATTATCAATTACTATTAAAAGTAATGGTTTTTCATCAAATTGTCTTATTAAATATTTTTCAAGAACATTGTGTGATAGAGTAGGACCGTCATTATTCTTAATCCAAGACTCGTAATTATTTTGAATAAATTTTGCAAATAGAGAATTGGCTTCAAATTTTTGATTGTTCAAAATTTCTATCATAGTTTCATCATCAATTTCAGATAATTTCACCTCCCAGTTAATTAATTCAAGATAGAAATCTGACCATTCACTCCATGTCTTGATATCCATCATCTTTAGAGATAGATTTCTAAATTCCTGTTGATACTCAGAAATATTAGAGTCTTTGATTAATTCTCTAACATTTAATGTTTTTTTTAGACTTAAAAGAATTTGATTCGGGTTTACGGGTTTAATTAAATAATCTGAAATTTCTTTCCCTATTGCTTCCTCCATAATGTTCTCTTCTTCACTCTTGGTAATCATAATCACCTTTAGATTTCTGTTAATTTTTTTTATTTGCTTAAGTGTTTCAATCCCATTCATTCCTGGCATGTTTTCATCTAACAATATTGCTTCATATCGAGTTTCTATTATTTTCTCTAGAGCATCAGAACCATTTGTGCAAGTGTCAATACTATATCCTTTTTCACTTAAAAAAATTATATGAGAATTGAGTAATTCAATCTGGTCATCAATCCATAAAATTTTTGCTTGCATCATGTTTTAAAATTTACAAAAACTAAAGTTAAATCAATAATATCAAAGATTGAATTATTAACTAAATAAATTAACAAAGCTTTAAACCTTGTATTTACAGAAATTTCCTAATTTTGCGGCAATGAAATTAACTGTTGCTAATCTAGCAGAAATATTAAATGGTGAGGTTGTCGGAAATAACGAGACAGTAGTCAATTCAATTTCCAAAATTGAGGAAGCGATTGAAGGTGATATAACTTTCTTATCTAATCCTAAATATGTTCCTTGGTTAAAAAAGACTAAAGCTTCTGCTGTAATTGTTAATAAAGACATAGGTTATGATGAAAGTATAAAAACTAATTTAATATTAGTAGATAATTCTTATTCAGCATTTAACCAGTTGCTTATTAAATTCTCAGAAAATAAAATCAAATATTCTGGTATTGAAGATTCGTCTTACATTAATAACACTACATTTTTAGGAGATAAAGTTTCTGTTGGAAAATTTTCTGTAATCGAATCTGATTGTACAATCGGAAATAATACAATTATTATGGATAATGTAACAATTCAGAATAATGTTTCTTTAGGTAAAGACTGTATAATTTACCCAGGTGTTAGAATATATGACGATAGTGTAATAGGTGACAATTGTATCTTACATTCAAATTGTGTTATTGGTTCAGATGGATTTGGTTATGCACCAAACAAAGAAGGTGAATATATAAAAACACCTCAATTAGGCAATGTTAAAATAGGTAATAATGTTGAGATTGGTTCCAACTCTTCAATTGATAGAGCAACTTTGGGGTCCACTATTATATCTAACGGCGTTAAGATTGATAACTTAGTTCAGATTGCCCATAATGTAATTATTGGTGAGAACACTGTCATTGCAGGTCAATGTGGTATTGCAGGTTCAACTCAAATTGGAAAAAACTGTCAAATTGGAGGTCAAGTTGGTATCATTGGTCATTTAAAAATAGGGGACAATGTAAAGGTTAATGGTCAAACGGGAGTTTTTAGTAATATAAAAGATAATTCGGTTTTAAGAGGAACTCCAGCAATAGATGAAAAAACTTTTAATAGATCATACGTTTATTTTAGAAATTTGGAAAAAATAGTTAAAGATATTAATGAACTCAAGAAGCTAAATGATAGTAACAACAAATCATAATCAAACTACCATTTCCAAGAAAGTCTCTCTCAATGGGGTTGGACTTCATACAGGAAAAGATGTTTCTATTACATTCCAGCCTTCTGAGTCAAATACAGGGTATTGTTTCAAACGAATTGATTTAGATAATCAACCTATTGTTGAGGCAAACATTAATTATGTAACAAATACAGAAAGAGGAACTTGTTTAAACAAGAATAATGTTATTATACAAACATGTGAACATGTTTTAGCTTCATTAGTTGGTCTAGAAATTGACAATGTTCTTATTGAGTTAGATGCTTCTGAACCTCCAATCATGGATGGTTCATCTAAATATTTTATTGAAGCTTTAGAAAATGCTGGTATTAAGGAATTGAAGGAGAAAAGAAAAGAGTTTGTTGTAAAGAATGTTATTTCATATAAAGATAAAGAATCGGGTAGTGAAATAACGGTGATTCCAGCTGATGAATATCAGGTCACTACAATGGTAGATTTTGGCACTAAAATTCTGGGAACTCAAAATGCTTCGATATCCTCAATTTCTGAGTTTAAAGATAATATTTCGAGTTGTAGAACTTTTAGTTTTCTTCATGAAATTGAGATGTTATTAAGTAAAGGCTTAATAAAAGGAGGGGATCTCAATAATGCAATTGTTTATGTAGACAAGCCATTATCTGATTCTACAATGAAAAAATTAAAGAAAGCCTTTAATAAAGACAAGATTAAAGTTAAATCTAATGGAATTTTAGATAACTTAACTTTACATTATCCAAATGAGGCTGCTAGACATAAATTGTTAGATGTAATAGGTGATTTGGCACTAATTGGCACAAAAATTAGAGGTAAGGTTATTGCTAATAAACCAGGTCATTTTATAAATACAAAATTTTCAAAAAAAATGAAAGATATTATTAAAGATTCAAAGAAAAATGATATCCCTCAAGTTGATTTTTCTTCTGCACCTCTGATGGATACTACAAAAATAATGGAGATTTTACCTCACAGACCACCATTTTTATTTATTGATAAAATTTATGAATTGACAGATGATTTAGTGATTGGAGTAAAAAATGTTACTATTGACGAAGATTTTTTTAAAGGACATTTTCCTGATTATCCTGTGATGCCTGGTGTTATAATCATAGAAGCTATGGCTCAGATGGGTGGTATTTTAGTAATGTCAAAACTTGATGATCCACAAAATTATCTTACTTTTTTTGCTAAAATTGACAAAGTTAGATTCCGTAATAAAGTACTTCCAGGGGATACTATAATTTTCAAATGCTCCTTATTAGGACCTTTTAGAAGAGGAATTTGTCATATGCAGGGTCTTGCATATGCAAACGATAAATTATGTGCAGAAGCTGAATTAACTGCTCAAATAACTAAAGTTAAATAAATATGAAACAACCATTATCATATATTCATCCAAGCGCAAAGATTGCTAAAAGTGTTGTTATAGATCCATTTACTTCTATTGATGGAGATGTTGAGATAGGCGAAGGTACTTGGATAGGTTCAAATGTTTCCATAATGGACGGAGCAAGAATTGGAAAAAATTGCAACGTATATCCTGGTGCTGTCATTTCTGCAAATCCTCAGGATCTTAAGTATAATAATGAAAAAACATTTGTTGAAATTGGTAATAACGTTACAATCAGAGAATGTGTAACAATCAATAAAGGAACTAATGACAGAGGTAAAACAGTTATTGGGAATAATTGTTTAATCATGGCATATTCACATGTTGCGCATGATTGTTTTGTTGGCGATAATTGTATATTCTCAAATAATACAACTCTGGCAGGTCATGTAACTGTTGGTAATTATGTAATTATTTCTGGCCTCACTGCTGTTCATCAGTTTTGCTCAATAGGAAATCATGCATTTGTTACAGGTGGTTCGCTTGTTAGAAAAGATGTACCTCCATATGTTAAAGCTGCAAGAGAACCCTTATCTTATGTTGGAATTAATTCAGTTGGTTTAAGAAGAAGAGGATTTAATTCTGAAAAAATTAGAGAAGTTCAAAATATTTATAGATTATTATATCAAAAAAATTATAACAATTCTCAAGCATGTGCTATAATCGAAGCTGAAATGGAAGCATCAGATGAAAGAGATGAAATTTTAATGTTTATTAAAAATTCACATAGAGGTATTATGAAGGGTTACACAAAATCAAATTAAAATGAGTACAACATCAGATATAAGAAATGGTTTATGTATAAAATACAACCATGATATTTATAAAGTCATAGAGTTTTTACATGTTAAACCTGGAAAAGGTCCAGCTTTTGTAAGAACTAAATTAAAAAGTTTAACAAGTGGAAAGGTTGTGGATAATACATTCTCGGCTGGTCATAAAATTGATTCTGTTAGAGTTGAAACTAATAAATTTCAATATTTATATAATGATGCATCAACATATCATTTTATGAATACTGATGATTATAATCAAATATCAATAGAAGAAAAATTTCTTGATAATCCACAGCTTATGAAAGAAGGTGAAATTGTAACTGTAATCACAAATTCTGAAACTAGTTTACCTCTGTCCGTTGAAATGCCTCCAAATGTTATTCTTGAAGTTGTTTCGACTGAACCTGGCGTCAAGGGAAACACAGCAACAAACGCAACTAAACCTGCAACTTTAGAAACAGGGGCAGTTGTAAATGTTCCTTTATTTATAAACGAAGGGGATAAAATAAAAGTAGATACAGTAAAAGGAAATTATAAAGAAAGATATAAAGAATAATGAGTGTACTAGTAGATAAGAATTCAAGAATAATCGTACAAGGATTCACTGGAAAAGAAGGGACTTTTCATTCCACTCAGATGATTGAGTATGGGACAAATATAGTTGGTGGTGTTACTCCAAAAAAAGGTGGTCAAAAACATTTAGGTTTACCAGTATTTAATTCGGTTTCTGATGCAATTGCTGAAACTAATGCAAATACAAGTATAATCTTTGTGCCTCCAGCATTTGCAGCAAATGCAATTATCGAGGCAGCTGATGCAGGTATTAATATTATAATTACCATTACCGAAGGAATACCTGTTAAAGATATGATTAAGGTAAATGAACATATAAAAAATTGTGATTCAGTTTTGGTAGGGCCAAATTGCCCAGGTGTAATTACACCTGATGAAGCTAAAGTTGGAATTATGCCAGGATTTATTTTTAAAAGAGGTTCTGTTGGTGTTGTCTCAAAATCAGGTACTTTGACATACGAAGCAGCAGATCAGGTAGTTAAACAAGGTTTGGGAATTTCAACAGCTATTGGAATTGGAGGTGATCCTATAATTGGTACAACAGTAAAGGATGCAATAGAGCTTTTTGTTAATGATGAAGAGACAGAAATAATTGTACTTATTGGAGAGATTGGAGGTCAGCTTGAAGCTGACGCTGCTAAATGGTATGTCGAGTCAAAATCAAATAAACCTGTAATTGGTTTTATTGCTGGTGAAACAGCTCCTTCTGGAAGAACCATGGGTCATGCAGGAGCAATAGTAGGTGGTTCAGATGATACGGCAGCGGCTAAAAAAAGAATTCTAAGAGAATCCGGAATTCATGTAGTAGACTCGCCCGCAGAAATTGGTAAAAAAGTATTAGAAATTTATAATAAATAGTATTATGAAAATTTTAAAAGATAAAACAGCGATTATTACTGGTGCCACTCGTGGTATTGGTAGGGGGATTGCAGAAACCTTTGCTAATCAAGGAGCAAATGTTTTGTTCACTTATACTAGCTCTTCTGAAAAAGCGAAAGAAATTGAGAATCAGCTTTCTAAAGATGGTATTATTGTAAAAGGTTTTAAATCAGATGCATCAAATTTTCAGCAATGTCAAGAATTAGTTGAAAAAATTACCGATGAATTTCCCACAATTGATATATTAATTAATAATGCAGGTATTACTAGAGATAACCTGTTGATGAGAATGCAAGAGGAAGATTTTGATAAAGTTATAGAAGTCAACTTAAAATCTGTATTCAATATGACCAAAGCCATTCAAAGAACTATGTTAAAACAAAGATTTGGATCAATAATTAATATGAGTTCAGTTGTTGGAGTAAAAGGAAATGCAGGGCAGTCAAATTATGCTGCGTCTAAAGCAGGTATAATAGGTTTTTCAAAATCTGTAGCGTTAGAATTAGGTTCAAGAAATATTAGATGTAATGTTATTGCACCTGGATTTATTGAAACTGAAATGACTGAAGTTTTAGACGAAAAAGTAGTTCAGGAATGGAGAGATGCCATTCCTTTAAAAAGAGGAGGGAAACCTTCAGATATCGCTGATACATGTGTTTGGCTTGGAAGCGATATGTCAACCTATATAACAGGACAGACCATACATGTAAATGGTGGTTTATTAACTTAATATTAAATTTAAAATAACAATTATGAATAATTTACCAAAAATTGGAGTACCATTATTAATAATCTTAACATTTGGGTTATTAGTAGTAGCAAAATCATTCGTCACTATCGGAAGTGGTGAAGCAGGAGTTTTATATAAACTTTTTGGAGGTGGTGTAGTAACAGATGAACCACCTCTAGACGAAGGTTTTCATATAGTCCTTCCTTGGAATTCGGTTTATGTATATGAAGTAAGACAGCAGGAAGTTTTTGAAAAGATGAATGTATTATCCTCCAATGGACTAGATATTCAACTTGAAGCTTCTGCTTGGTTTCAACCAAAATATGAGGATTTAGGGAAGCTGCATAAAGAAAAGAGTGAAGCTTATAAGCAAAGAATTTTATTACCTGCAATTAGGTCAGCAGCAAGAAGTGTCGTTGGTAGATACACACCCGAACAATTGTATTCTTCTAAAAGAGATGCTATACAATTAGAGATATTTGAGGAGACAAAGAAAATTGTAGATGATCAGTATATACAATTAAACGAAATACTTGTAAGAGATGTCACTCTACCAAGCACGATTAAACAAGCTATTGAAAGAAAATTAAAGCAAGAACAGGAGTCTCTTGAATACGAATTTAGACTTGTTACTGCTTCTAAGGAAGCTGAAAAACAAAGAATTGAGGCTAAGGGTAAAGCTGATGCAAACAGAATCTTAGCTGCATCTTTAACCTCCAATATTCTAAAGGATAAGGGTATTGAAGCTACAATTAAATTAGCAGAATCTAGTAATTCAAAAGTCGTTGTGATTGGAAGCGGTAGCGATGGTTTACCTTTAATCTTAGGTAATAACTAATATTATACTTCTTGATATATAAAAAAAGCACCATAGATTATATATGGTGCTTTTTTTTATATTAAAACATTAAGAATATTAATCCATAATAATCCCTTGATTAAATTGATTGATGGTAACTATTTTGCCATCAATTATATAAAATCTTAACGCAGCATTTACACCACCTTTTTCTTCACCGTCATCATAGTTCATTGTGTAGTCAGTATAAACA
>Ga0115011_10001001_pt1 | contig 20942 bp, 23 predicted proteins | sample TroAtlMetagenome_2_FD_88705 | JGI IMG/M metagenome (GOLD analysis project Ga0115011, IMG submission 88705) | Marine eukaryotic phytoplankton communities from Atlantic Ocean - Tropical Atlantic ANT8 Metagenome | ecosystem: Environmental > Aquatic > Marine > Oceanic | place: Tropical Atlantic...
ATCTTTTCTTGGTTCAAATAAAAATTTTAAAATTTTACCACTTTCAGATAATCCATCTGCAATAGATCTTGATGTATATTTACCAGCTAAAGGATTAACAGCATAATCATCTTTAAATGCATTAGCTACATAATCATCTAGTTTAACAATTTCTTGATTAGGTAATGCATTCTCTGCTGCGTTTCTAGTTCCAAAGAAAAACCCTTTGGTCCCTGCTGGAACAGTTCCCCCGGCAGCTTCTATTTCTTTTACAGCTTGTTTTCTAAAATAATCTTGATCATCTAATCTTTGAAACATTTGATTTTTTCTAGCAACTGAAGAAAGTCTTGTCATACCATTGTATAATGAGAATCTAGGGTCAGACATTTCACCAAAAAATTCTCTAAATATTTTACTACCTTTACCAACAGGTTCAATGATGTCACCTTTTCTACCAGCACCTCTTAATGCAGAAGCTCTTCTTTTACCAGTTAGTACTTTACCTTCAGCGTCTTTTACTAATACTTGTTTAAAAAATTTTTTAGTTAAGCCATCATCATTTTCTGCAGTCTTAGATGTGTATTTAAAAAATGGTAACTCGTTTGGTTTCTTAGCTGCAAGTGCAGTATCTATTAATCTATTTAATTGTTCGTCCACTTGATTAATACTTTCAAAAGGTTTACCAGCTTTATCTGCGTATCTTACAAATAAATCTCTAGCATTTTTGTATGCTTCATTAGTAGGTGTGTATCTAACAAATGGTAATACAGGTTTGTCTTCAAAGACTCTGTATGTACCACCTAAATAATCTTTTACCCTTTGGCCCATTATTGTTTTTAAAGGTGTAACGTTTGTCATGTCACCACCTAATTTAGTAGCTGTTGAAATAAGAGTAGTAAAAGCATTTCTTGCTTTACCTAGTGTACCAAATAATTCATTAATCTCTGCTTTTTTTAATCCTTTTGTTTTTAGTTTTTTTGTAAGATCAACTACTATATCATCTTTAATACCTTTAGTTAGATCACCAGAAAACATAGCATCATTAATAGTCTCTAATACCTCTGCTTTTTCTTTACCAGTAGATTGATTAAAAATAGTTTTTACAGTTGGAAACATTTTATTTAATGGCTTATCTATTTCTTTAACAAGTCTCATAGCTTCATTAGTATCAGCCATGGTAGCTCCTTTTTCAGCCATCTTTTCTTCAAATATTTTTTGTGGTTTAGCACCTCTTGCTCTTACTGCACTGAATATACTATTAAAAAATCTACTTAGTTTTGAATTACTAAACTCAATATTCTTACCCATAGTAGCAGCTTCTTTAATACCTCTACCTACACCATAAACAATAGGTGTAATAAACAAAGACTCTCCACCAAACTTAATTCTGTTTAATAACTTTCTACCAGCATCTTTTGATGGATCAGCTAAAGCTTCATCATCTAAATCTGTTGGTCCTCCTAATACATCTCCAATACTTCCTATATCTTCAACGTTTGCTACTAGCGTTTCCCCCGCTGCTCCGCCACTAACTGCGGCTGCAAATCTTATTCTTTTAGCTGACTTATTTAATTCATTTGCTTTGGTTGCACCTTTAATTAAATCTGGTCTTTTAAGATCTAAATACTTGTTAGCTTTTTTAGCTTGCAAAGCTTTTGTTGCTATCTTACGTGCAACGTTAAAACCAATAGCTCCTGGTACACCAATCTGTACTAATGCTTCAACTAATCTACCCGCTGCTTTTTCTTGCGCAATCTCTTCAAATGGATTTATCTTATCAAAAAATACTTCTACGTCTGTTGCAAGATCTGTACCTGCACCTAAGTCAATTAACTCTGCTCCTAATGAAACTACACCTTCAGGTATTTTTATTATACCTGATGCCACACCTGCTAGTGCTGCACTAAAAGCATTTCTTTCATTACCTAATTCCTCATCACCTAAACCCATGAAGCCTTCTGGATCGAAATCTGTATCGTATGCCATTTAGCCTCCTAGTTTTGTATTAGTTCGTCAAATGTAATGTTAGATTGTTGTATGAATGGAGTTCCATTTTCATTAACACCAACTCTAGTGTAAGTATCTGTTATATCATCATAGTAAACTCCAGGGTTTACATCTTTTCTAAGATTACCTTTTCGATATAATTTTTTAGCTCTTGGTAATTGTATATTTACTTTAGCAGCTTTTAATTTGTCATAATTATTTAATTCAAAGTTTGATCTATTCTTAGCAGTAGGCATGTCTTTCATGTCCCCTGATTTAACCATTAACTCTGCATAATTAAATATTTTTTCTTCTGGTGAATCTGTTTTTAAGAATGGTTGTTTAGAATAAGTAGAATCAATAAACTCACCCATTTTCTTTTCTACTCTAGCTGCATATTCTTCTGAAGTTTCATTTTCTAATTGGGGTCCAACAGATAACTCAGCTTGTGCTCTTACTTTTTTAAGTTGATCAACACCTAATGTGTCAATAGCTTTAGCTCTTAATGCAAGGTCTTCACTTCTCTGTGCTCTTTTATTTTTAATTAAATCTTGTAATGGTTCTTTAGCTGCACCACCTGCTGTAGATAATAAACCTTTAAATCCACCACCACCTCTAGGTGTCGCTGATAATAAGTTAGGTCCAAACTGTAATAAGAAATCTGTTAAAGGATCTGCTTTAGGTTCATTACCTTTAACTAAAGAAATGTAATCTGTAATGTCTTCTTCATTTACTTTAAGTTGAGGAGTACCACTTGAATAATTACCTCTGTCTACAATACCAGTCATAACGCCTGAACCAACGTTACCACCTTTTCTAAACATAGGTCTTCTAAATGTTTTCATTAATCCTTACCTAACCCGAAACCTCTATAGATACCTGCAAGCGTTGCTCCAGTTCCTAATGCTGTTTGAGCTAAAGTAGGTGATGGCGAAGATTGAGTTGTAGTTTGTCCAGGGTATCCAGATATTAGACCAGTAATACCCGCACCTAATGTTTGTGCTGCTTGTAATTTTTGGTTTGCTTGTTGTTGTGCTAATTGTTGTTGAGCAGATAACTGCGCTTGATTTAAAGCTTGGTTTTGTGCACCCAAAGTAGATAAGACTCCAACATCTTGACCTAGGAAACCTTGTTGTGCAGTACCTAATTGTAATTGATTAGCCATATTCTGTTGAGCTAATTGATTTGCTTGACTGAAACCTTGTTGTAATAATTGTGCCTGTAGTGCCGCTCTGTTTCTATCTGATTCTCCTTGATATACAGCTCTTTGTACACCTTCTCTACCACCACCAAATGCACCAGCTCCTATTGCTTGCGCTGCAATACTTGGAATTCCTTTTTTTGCTTGTACATCATACTCGGCTAATGTTGTATCAATTACATCTTGTTGATACGGAGACATAAATTGTTGATAACCTGTTGGCCCTGCTGAAGCTTGTGCTGCATTTAAAAATTGTTGATAAGCACCAATACCTTGTGTTGCTGCTTGTTGAGCTTGAGCTTGTAAAGGATCTTGTCCAGCTATAAATTGTGAACCAAATATTTTGGAAAGATCTTGATTTTTAAAATCACCAACTGCGGATGTTAATTCTTGTAAATATGGTTTAGCTGCCGCTTCAATAAACGGAGCTGGTAAAACCTGTTGTTGTACTACGTCAGCCATTATACTACCTTTGATTCGAGTTTCTTCATGGTGTCATACATAAGTTGAGCACCTTTATCTACACTACCACCACCTGCTGCTCTTACAGCATCGGCAGTAAATACAAATTCATTGTTTGATAACATTGCAGGAATGTCATCTGCCTTTTCTTTTACACCAACTGGTGCAATAAATCCACCTGTTTCTCTAAGGTCTAATTCTTTCACACCTTTAGGATTAATATTAATTGGAAGTCCTTCAATACCTGCAGCCATCTCTACTTTGTCTCCAAAAGCATAACCAATTCTACCACCATTAGCATAACCATATTCAGAAGTATCTCTCTCTACATTTTCTGCTATTTGATCTACATTATATCCTAAATTAGAATAATAAGAGGATAGGTATTTTCTCAATGCTCCTACGTCTTGTGAGGCCATTTCTCTTGTTTCTTCATCTTCATTCATTAAAGCAGCTAGTCCACCACTTATTGCAGTTCCTATACCAGCTTGTGCTAAAAACTTTTTAGGACCTTCTAAATTTTTATATCCTTCTACAGCATTTGTAAAAACTGAAGGTATACCTTTACTTGCAACAAAATCAGTTATTCTTCCAGTGAAAGGATTGCCAAACATTGCATTACCTTGAAGCATGTTACCACCAAAATATAACATTGCTGCTTTACCAAGATCAGATTTAGCAAATTTTTTAACGCCTTTAGTTACACCTTTGACGGCTTTCTTAACTCCTTTTACTATACTTCCGAGTCCGTATTGTTGTCTGGGTTGTTGCATTCTTGATATCGCCATAATTTAAATATATTTATACTGTTGAGCAGGCGTAGAAATCCTGTAATGTAATACTTTATTTGATTTTTTTGTCTTCGTCAATGGGTTTTACAGGCCTGCTACCTTGATATAAATCATCAAAGAAACGACCACAATATTGGAACTCTCCAACATGTGTAATAACATCCATTACATAGATATATACTTTACCACCCATATCACCCCATCTTTGACAAAAACCAAAGTCTTCTCCAAAATAACGTTTAGTTTTAGGGTCATGAATAGTATCAAATAAATTCCACATATTAAGTTTTTTTTCTTCCTTACCATTAATATAGGTAGGTTGAAATATTTCTAGCTCTGGATAGTGTTTAATCATTTTTTCTAACACTTCTCTTTTAATTAACATACATCCGGTAGGAGCATGAGTTACTTCTATTAGTCCCTTCTCGCTATGTATGTTATTTTGATCTTCTACTTTTAAAGGGTAGGTATAACCAGCTCTAGCTAAATCTTGTGCAGATGCAATAGCATCTTCTTTAGTATTGACTCTTCTCCATACCTTATCCCAATCTAACATTTTCATAGGGTAAGGACAGGCTATAACATCTTTATCTAACTCTAACATTTTAAATATAGTAGATGATTGAAAGTCTATATCTGAGTCTATAAATAATAAATGTGTGTAACCGTCTTCGTGGTTTAAAGTTTCAGCTACACACAAATTTCTACCTTGAGTAACTAAAGAGGATTTCATCAAAGTAAAACTAACTTGTATTTTTCTTTGCATACAATCTTTTTGAAATTTTAAAACTGCTTGAGTGTAGTGCATTGAAGTATCACTATGGCAAGGGGTACATACCATAATTTTATATGGTGAATGAGCACCTAAATTTACTTCTGTTACATTCTTATTACTTTCAGTAAACCAGATGGGTTCATTGTTTGCGCCTTGCGCTTTATTACTTTTTTGCATTTAATGCTCCTGTTAAAAATCTTGTCCATGCTGCTCCTTGTTTACTCCAATTGTAATATATATTAGCATAGTGAGATTGTGATTCTATGTGATTATGTATTTGTTGTTGATGTAATGTATTAGCAGCAGCTTCAATACCATAACCAAATTTAGATGCTAATCTTTTATAATCATCATCAAAAGGAATATACATTGGAAACTCCGCACCTGTTTCAAAGATAGCTCCTAAGTTTGTAGTAATACAATATAAACCTCCAGCCATAGCTTCTAATAAAGATATACAAAAAGTTTCTTCAAAAATACTTGGATACACATACATATTATATTTATGCATATTTTCTGTAATATAACTATTTGGTTTGTAACCAATGTAATTTACGTTAGGTAATTTTTCAGCCTGTTCATAAAGTGCTTTGTAGTTATGATCATTCTGTTCATAAAATTCTTTTCCATAAACTTCTGTAGATGAATATACATCTAAAGTAATCAAAGGATTTTTTACTAATTGCATAGCACCTAGTAATACAGATAAACCACGCCACGGTGTATTTTGATGTATTATTTTAATAGGCTGACCTTGCTCATATGGTTTAGCTTTTTGTATATTTTCAATACCATTTTTAATTACTATGCATTTTTCTAAAGGTAAACCAAACATCATTCTAAATTTTTCATAATTCCAATGTGAATTAAATACATACCAGTCATATTTACTATGATTAGATTTATTTTTAAACCATGGATGTAAATTAGGTTGATCCCAAGAATTTTTTTGCCAAAGAATATTTATCTTTGTAGGATGTAATGGAATTTTTTCTGGTACAGATGTTGTAATTTGTACTTGATCTAATAATTTTTTATCTACATACTTCTCTAAGTAACTGTATTGTAACTCTGTGCCGCCTTTAGGTTTTTCATTTCTCAATAACATAATTTATAGATACCCTCCAATATGGTAATTGTTTATTTATTTCTTGTGATTTATGTAGTTGTTCAGAATTAAATAAAACAAAATCACCAGGTTTATATTTAATTATTTCGCCTTCTATATTTAATTCTCCACCCCATTCCTCTGACCATTGTGGTGTAAGAAAACCAACAATACTATACATAAGTTTTTCATCTGCATGAAATTCTGTGTAATAATTATTATTAGTTGCATTTAAAGCTATTCGTTTTATTTTTTTATAGAGTTGAAAATTATGTTGTTCAGTTAATTTTTGATTTAAAGTATCAAATAGACAAGTAAAGTATCCTATCCAATAGGGATTATTGTAAACAGGCTCTCCATTATTTATAAAAGTGCACCCTGGAAAAGAACCTGCTACAGTTCCTTGAGAACTTCTAGTTAAATTCCACATGTTATCAGCAATAAGACTATCATATAACTGAAAAAGATTTTCTTTAGTTAAAACGTTATTTATTATTTTTGGTTTCACTTTGTTTATTCATTACTTTCTGCATTAAATCTAATCCTTTAGGAGAAACCTCTACTGTTACATCAGTAACAATATCGGGTCCTTCTTTCTTATCTTTATATATTTCACCAGTTTTTGTATTTCTATAAGTAGTTATAGTCGTACAATCAATTTTATATATGTTATCCGTTTTCATTCTCTCTATTTATTAAAGCATAACTAACTACAACTTCTATCTTATCTGCAGTTTCTGCTTGAACTTTTATAGCATCTCCGGCTTCTAAATTCAACCCCTGTTCTGCAGCATTAATTGTACTTGTAGCAGGTACGTCTTTTCTAAAAAATTCTACATCTGTGCTTGAACCAGAATCTCTTAAATCACAGTTAGCTAACACAGCTCCTGTACTATTATTAGATAAATAAACTGATTTTATAATAGCAACAGCTGAGGTAGATATACTTAAAACAGTTGTCATTGCTGTGCCATCTAATACTTTGCTAGCATTTTTATATTGTATTGTCATGATAAAAAATAATTAAAAGCGTCTTGTTCGTTTTTTAAATCTTCTTGAAAAGAAAAATTAAGTTGTTGTTTCATAGTATTTAAAGACTCAATTATTTGTCTTTGATTATCTACTTCATACTCTGGTTTTGGTTCAGGTATATAGTTAGTTAACTTAGCCATTATGGAGATATATCAGGTTCATTGTCTAATAATTCTTCATGGTACTGTTGTACTTGTTCAGTAAAACTTGGATCTTGATTTTCAAAAAAGAACTGATTTGGTTTTTTCATAGGAATCATTATGTTCTCCATAATTCCATCTTTCTTTTCAGGTGGAGTATAAGATTGATCTATATTTTGTATATACTCTTCAAATGTAACATCACTAGGATTTGATTTTTTAAATTCTAAATAGTCTTGAAATTTTTCACTTCTATTCCATTTATCTCTAATATCTAAATTTGCAAAAGCAGCAGATCCACCTAAAGGTAATCCACTCAACTTACTCATGTCATAAGTTTCTTGATCATAAGTTTTACCTAAACCAGCTCTTTGTCCAAGACTTCTAATTATACTTCCTATAATCCCTCCGCCACCAAGAAAAGAAAACAATCCTTGATTTCTACCTTTTTTAAAAGCCTTAGGATCAAATGCTTTAGCTCTTGCTATCACGTCCGGACTTACTCTATTTCTACTATCAAAAAAACCTGGGTTAACTCTTTGCCCTGCCCCTGCTGCAACTGATGCAGCTTGAAAATCTTTAACATCTTGATGAGACATTCCCGCTGCCAATGTATCCGATGTGTTTAATCCAGCTTCAGCAGCACTTGCTGCTGCACCAGAAACGTTTTGACCAGGATCTTTTGATCCCCAACCATTTAAACTCATAATACCTGATGGACCTCTATTCACTCCACCTTTTAATGAACCGTGTAAATCTTTTTTAACTAATAAATCTTTTTCTGCTTTTGTAATATACGCTAATTCTGTTTCAGGATGATCTGGACTTGACTGCCATTTCACAGGAGCCTTAACTTCTTTTTGTTTACCAAGATAGTTTTTTACACCACCTTGTACTTCATAATTTATTCTTTTATCTATTGACATTATCTTCTCCCATCCGGTTGTGCATCTACTCTAAGTGTACCATATCTCCATGATTCACCCACAGCATCATTAGCTATTTTAAGAGAAACTAATCTTCCTCTAGCTCTAGTATCTACTTTATCAGTAGTTGATGTAATTGTAAAGGGTCCAAGAGGGGAGCTAACTGCTGTAGCATCAGGATAAGAACTAATAAATAAAGTAACTGTAGCATCTCCTCGTAAGTATTTAAAATCAGGTATAAATCTTTTTACAGACATAAAAAACTCTCCATCTCCTCGGTAATCAACAACTCCAGTTTGAATACCTAAGCCACTTCTTCTCGAAGTAATATCGTAATCTCCAGATCTAATATAAGAATTAATAGAAGTGGTACCAGAACTATTAACCTGGTCATCACCTTTTTCATGACAATAGTAAGTAGATGCTCCAAATAAATTAGTAAGACCAGAGATACCTGAAAATACAGGAGTTGCAGTGGTAGTATATTCAGTAGCATAGGGATGATCAAATACTCCTTGGTCTGTATAAGTAGTTCTAGCTAATGATGAAGTAGTAAACACATTTTCAGAATAGTTATAAGTAACACATCTATCTATATGTTTAGCTCCAGCTTTAGCATAAAACCAATTTATTTCTGTATATAAAGTATTAGGTGCACAATAAATACCATCAGCGGCATCATAGTTTAATCCTAAATTATTTCCATCAGTTGAATAAACAAAATCTTCTACAAGACATGGTAAAGATTTAACTGTACCATCATAAACAAAAAAACCTCCTTCTCCTGACATCCACCACACAGCACCGTTTGCATAAGCTATAGCGTTTTGACCAATACATCCACAATTAGTACCTACTTGTCTAACACTAAATGTAAAAGGTGGACCTACAAATTGAATTACATAAGCTGCAAGATCAGTTGCTACAAAAATATAATCTTTACCTTGTATAGCTGCTCTAATCTCATTACCTGTATCTAATCTAAAAGTCCCTGCAGTGTTAGTTGCTGTTGGTGCGTATGTATTTAAATCTTCTTGATTAGAAAATCTTACAAACATCGGGTCTTGAGTATTAGGTGTGCCTATAGTTGTTTCTGTTCCAAGATGAAATAAATGTCTATCTCTATCTGATACAATTGAAATTCTTGTGGCAGTTGGATTATTCGTAGTTGCAAAGTTAGTTGTACTTGTAGAAGCTCTAATTGTTCTTTGGTTCGCTGCTCCTGCATCCCAAGTAAATGTTTTACCATTAAATATAGTTGCAACTAATACTTCTCCAAAATTATCAAGACTCCAGTTTCCTGGTGCCAGAGTCACAGAACTTGTAGATCTTTCCGTGCCCCATGTTGAGTCACCCCAAATGTATGTTCCCCAACCATAACCTATTGTTTGAGCAACCGGTCCAATATCTTCATACGGATTAATTGTAGCTGATCCAACTCCTGTTGTGTTAGCAGTTGCATTAGTTCTCATAACAATATTAAAACTGTTTGCATCGTTTATTTGAACAATTTCAAAAGACCCTGTTTCAAAATCTGAATCTACATAACCTGATCCTGGGGGAGCAGTTACTGCTGTAAAGGTAATATATTTTCCAAGAGGTAAATTATGTCCTGTTTTATTTACAGTGACAGAAGTAGAATTTAAATTAGTATCAAAATTTGCTCCGGTGATAGCTGTATCTAAAGGAGTAATGTCATAAAAAGCTTCTCCATAGTATAAGAATAAACCTTGAGACGTTCCAATAGCTACATATTTTTCACCTTTAAAGCTAGTAAATGTATGTTGTTTTCTAGCTACTCCAGGTAATGTTTCATTAGCAACTGTAAGCTGTTCCCAACCACCTATTTTTTCAGGTAGTCCATATCTAAATCTAACAAAATCTCCATCTACCCATTCGCCTTCAGCGCCTGATTCGGTGGCTTGTTTATTAAATCCTGGTTTAAAATTAAGTTTCTGCAGCATAGCCCAATATAGCTTTTATTGCCTTATTTAACAACGTATTATTTGTATCTTATATTACTGTTTTGGGGACGAGATTCAAGAGGTTTAGCATAAGATAATATAATTCTAGGTGTCATACCTATTGCTGTATGAGTAGTATGTGGTGGTATACATAATAAATCTCCTGGAAAAACTTCAAAAACTTCTTGTTCTATTTTATAAATAGTATGTCCACACACTCCTAAAATATAAACAGCATATTCATCTTTATGGGTAATACCTGATGCACCAACAGATGTTGAATAAAATATATCCATATCAATATATTCTTCTTCTTTATTAAATTTACTATTTAGTAATTGTATTAAAGAATAAAATTTAGGATCTTTATCTACATTTTTTATTTGAAAGGTACTATCTAAAATATACTCTTGATTATGATTACTTGTTATTTTAGATGCAAAATTATAACTACTTAACATTAAAGCTAAACTGTTAAAATCAAAAGGTGTATCAAACCTTATAAACTGTTGTGTAAGACTAACTTTATCTGGCATTTATATTTATCCTTTGTTCCCCTGCTCCTATATTACCTAATGGTATTACATTAAAAGGTAAAGAAAATCTAGTATGTTTAGTTCTATTAGTATTTATTTTATGTGGCACATTTGATGGAAAAATAATAATTCTATTTTTTAAAGGTGTAATTTCCCAAGTACTAGAATTATAGACGTTAGCTTCTTTCTTTTTAATACCCCATTTTGTTTTAGTAAAATCAGTTAATGCTACACTACCACAATCATCTTTTGTTTTAATATAAAAGATACCACTAAAAATAGTATTACTATGAGTGTGATAATGACTTTGTTCTCCAGGTTTTGTTTTAGTTATCCAAGAACTTGAAAAATCAAATTGTCCTTCGTATTGTAAATGATCTATATATTTATTAACTTCCATAGCTATTTTATTTCTTATAGGTATTAATTGTGGATCATCTAAAACATAATAATCATCTGATATAGAAGAAGAGTTTTCTTCTTCACGTGTTTTTATAAAATTACATTTATCTGTAAAATCTAAAATAATTTTTTCTTCTGTTTCGTTAAGTTGAATGTCACTAACCATAACTAGTGATGAGAATAAAGGTATTAAAGTTTCACTCATTTAAATGTAATCACTGCAGCAACTCTTTTCTGATTAGATTTTTTTACAAACCCAGCAGCGTGACAGTGCTCCCCTGGAAAAATAATTATTTTTCCTCTTTCAAAAGAAACTTCTTTAGCAATAGTAAACTCCCCTTGATAATTTTTCATTTGATCATTTTCTTTATCTATAGCCCAACCCATTCCTTTTTCATTAAAAATAAAAGTAGGTCCCCAATCTAAATCATGTAAGTACATCATACACACTTTATGTCCATGTTCTCCAGGATGATCTACGTGAGGATCTCCATACTTATCTTCTGAATACCAAGTTAAGTTAACAGCTGCTCTTAAAATTTGATTAACTTGTATATTATTTTTACGACAAAAATCTAAAAATATTCTTTCAAATAAATGAAAGAAAGGAGAATTAATTTTAAATTCTGTAAGAGGTGGTTCATCATATCGTCCTACCATTACATGCATCATAGCAGGATAACTATCCGAAGTTGTACGACCTTCCCAAAACCAAGGGAAGTGTGAATTATTAAGAACGTGTTTTTCTATTTCCTGAATATCTTGTTCAGGCATGTATCCTTCAACTATATCAACCATATATTTTATCTTTTAAATATTCAAAATGAGTAGGTTCTTTTTTTATTAGTTCTTCTACATTTGTTAACCAATCATTTCTTATATTAATGCCTTCTTCATATCCTTGTTTAAAAGCTTCTGGAGACATTAAATCAAGTGGATCATAGTTCATACCTGCAGCAATATAATGAAAACCATATCTAGAACTGTAAAAATTTTCAATCATTCTTGCATGAATATCTAAAAATATTTCTTCTTGTTTATTATAAGATAAATCTAAAACACTATTATTTCTAAACCATCTCCAATATCTAGTATCATTTCTAACTGATGCATAAAAATGCATAGCTACAAAATCTACATAACCATCATATTTAACATTAGTATAAACATTAAAACTATCTCTATCTAATTGAGTAATATGTCTATGCCTGTGTAAACATCTTGCTAATGCAAGTAAGTTATCATGTACTGTAAATAAACCAGTTGACTCTAAAGGTTCTATAAAACTAGATGCTAATCCTATAGAACAAACATTTTTAACAAACATCTTATCATGTCTATAAGTATCAAACTTTACTAAATTATATTTAAGATTTTTATATTGATATCCTTTATTTCTTAAATAAATTTGAAATTCTACTAAAGCTTGTTCAGTTTCACAGTATTTGTCAGAATGAACATAACCAACACCTAATCTTCCCCAAGTAGGTATTTCCCAAACCCATCCATTATCTATAGCAGTGCATAAAGTATAAGGTTTCATTTCTTCTTTTTTATTATTTTCATCATAAGGAACATGAGTTGCCCATGCTTGATTATTTATAAGCATTTTAGAAGGAGCTTTATTTTTTTTACATCCTAGTTTTTCCATAAGAACTGAATTAAAACCACTACAGTCTAAAAACAAATCAGCAGTGTATTTATTATTTAAAGTTTTTATTCCGTTCTCGTCTGTTTCAATAGATTTAATTTCTTCTAATACATGAGTAACTTTGTTTGGTTTAATAAATTTATTTTTTAACCATTGTCCAAATTTAGTTGCATCAAAGTGGTAAGCAATATCTGTATTACTATTAAACCCTGGAATATCTTGAGGGTTTCTAGGCATTTTATATTTGTCAGCAAAAAGAGTTATAGGAGCTACAAATCTAGCATAATCACTATTTGATAATGCTGGATTCATTTGTTTTTTATAGAACCATGCATTTTTTCCAAATGGTAATCCTTGTTCGTAAGGTTTTTGAAAAGGATAAAAAAATTTATCTGTATCTTTTTGATAAAAATCTTTAAACATAATACCTGTTTTATAAGTAGCATCACATGCTTCCATAAAATCTTTATCTTTAATTTCTAAAATATCTAACCAAGAATTAATTCCAGCTATTGTACTTTCTCCAACTCCAATAGTTTTAAAGTCAGGATTTTCAATTAGATATACTTGTATTTCTGGAAAGAGTTTTGTTATAGTTGCAGCAGACATCCAACCTGCAGAGCCACCACCTACAATACATACTGTTTTTATTTCTTTATTCATTATTTAAATTGAGGTCCAGTTATCCAACCCACAATAGTGAACCTTTCTCCTTTAGTAACTTTAGTTACTTCATGTAACACATAGCTTGGAAAAAAGCAAATAGTCCCCTTTTTTTTAGGAATAAAAAGAGGATCATCTGAAACATGTAGTTTCAAATCGCCTCCTTCATAATCTTTTGGATCTGATAATTGAATAACAAAACTTATTTTTCTAACAGGTGTTGTAGGTCCACTATCGGTATGAACTCCATATTTTCCTCCAGGTGCTACATAATGTGTAAACTGTAAACCTTCGCCTAAACCTATTAAATCAAAATTAAATTCTGTTTTATTAACTTGTAAACTTGCATCTGTTATTCTTCTAAATAACCACTCTGCATCTTCACCTAATATCCATGATATATTACTTTCTCTAGTAGGATCATTTTCTCCATTAAAAGTTATACCTTTTTTAATTTTTTTAGATAAACCTAATTTTATAATTGATTTACATTCTTCATCAGAAATAAAATTTTCTATAGCACAGTGTAATTGAACTGTATCTAATTTAAATGGCCACAACATCTTTAATAACTTTCTATAATGTAGCTTATGCTACAAAAAACTTAATCTATTTCAATCTGAATCTGCACCCAATTTTGAGCATCTTCATCCCAATCCCAATACATTCCTGCTTCAGCATCTGTTTCTGGTTGAGCTACAGGAGGAGTCCATGAAGCTGTAGAAACTGTCCAAGTCCATGAAGGAAAAGGTTGTACGGGTTGAAAATGATTTTCATCAGGTAGCCAATAACCACCTATATCTGCATAATTTCCTCTAAATGCTTTTGATTGATCAGCAGATAACTCACCATCAGTATAGTGTTTTTTTCCTAATGTATTATATGAAGTCTGTACATATGTTCCTGGTCCTAAAGTATTTTCGCAAAATGCTATACCTGTTGCTTCATCTGGAACTTCAGAATTGTCTACAACAACTACATTAATTACTTTATTATCTTCATCTACTTTCGCAAAATGTGCCATGTTATGCTTTTACCGATCCACTTCCATTATATTTTAAAACTGTATAATCACCTTGTGTACTTTCAGTTGGGCTACCTGTTGTAACACCACTGTAGTAAGCAGTTGGTAATTTAACGATAACTATACCAGATCCACCGGATGCACCAGATTGACCAGAAGTTCCGCCGCCACCGCCGCCACCTCTATTGGTACCGCCGCTTTGCTTACCTCCAGCTCCGCCGTTTCCGCCGCCGCCGTTTCCGCCAGGGCCTGCAGTTGGATTTCCCCAACCTCCAGCTCCGCCGCCACCGCCGTAATATGTACTATCTATTGGACTTGAAATTCCTGTACCGCCAGATCCACTGTCTCCACTACCGCCAGATCCACCTGATCCACCGCCAGCTCCTGTTGAACCTCCGCCGCCTGGATAACCATAAGGTCCGCCGGAACTACCTCCGCCAGATCCATATGCTTGGCCACCACCGCCACCGCCTGGTGCCGTTGTTGCAGGTGATCCTCTACTACCACCGCCAGCTCCGCCGCCGATGTTTGGACTTGCTCCTTGAACTTCTGAAGCACCTCCAATTGAACCTCTTCTGTAACTTCCACCACCACCGCCACCAACTGTGACTGGGTATGTAGTACCTCTATTAAAAGTGTATGCTGCGTTGTGGAAATATCCACCGCCTCCAGCACCTCCAGCAATGTCTCCACCGCCTCCAGCTCCACCTGCTACGACTGTAAATTGTACTTCGTATTCTGGTGGTAAACCTAGACCTGTAATTCCATATGCTGATGCGGCCCCGCCGCCTCTTGTACTTAATAGTGGCATAATCTTTCTCCTCCTAATCTATTATGCGAACTGCGTTTGTGCAGCTAGCGCTGTAAATGTTGCATCTCCAGTTTTAATAATAGTGTAGGCATAAACATCATGAGAACTTGCGTTTCCTCCTGAAGGAGCTGAACCACCTTGCCATTCTGGAGTTATAGCACCACCATCAATAGTTACTGCGTTATTGTAATATGCAGAACCACCTTGTGGTACAATATGACAGATAGTGATTGACTCACCTGTATCCATAATAGAATTTAAAGAATTTGAACCGTCTCCTCTAATATTTAGAGTCCAGTTACCTGCAGCGTTAGAAGTATAATTTAAAACTGCTTGAGTAAGTACATCATAGTTAAGTGTACCAGTCGCTGCTGTTGCAGAAGTTGTAACTTTTTCTGCTATACTTTCAATTTTACCTTGACCATTAAAAGTTGCTCTACCAACTCCTTTTGGAGTAAGATTTAAATCTATATTAGTGTCACCACCAGTCGCTGCAATAGCAGGTGCATTACCTGTAGCCGCATTAGTTAATGTAAATTCGTTAACTGCAGAACCAGTTGTTGTAAATAAAAGTTGTTCATTTGAGTTTTCATCTAAAATACCATGAGCTGTATCTACAATAATATTTTGACTATTTGTATCTAAGTCTGCTGAAAGTTGTGGTGAGTAGTCAGATGATAATTCTGTAAATGCTGTATCAACAACATTAGTACCATCAGAGTAAATCATTTTAGTACCTTTGTCAGTCGCTGCCCAAGTTACACCTGTTCCAGAAGAAGTTTTAAAAGTTACTGTATGAGATCCAGAAGTTGCGTTATCTACTACGAAAGTTTTTTCAATACCATCAGGAATAGTTACATTAACTGCACCCGCAATTGTTCCGATTAATTTTAATACTGCATTTTTACCGTTAGAAATTGCACCATTTGTAAAAGTTAAAGTTGCTCCAGTTGTAATAGCAACTGCTTCATATCCACCGATTGCTTGTTCTACGATTAATAAGTTTGTGTTTGTAATTTGTCCCCAAGTTCCTGAGTTTTCACCTGTTGCTTGGACTGTAAGCTTTAAACTAGCTGATGTAGAGTTTGCCATAATTTTTTTTCTCCAATGTTCTTAATTTATTAAAATTTTGTTTAAGTGTCAAACACTTATTATGCAGCGTTGGTATCAACCGGTTTCCATCCTGGAGGGTCAATTGGTGCTGTGCCTGGATCTACTCCATTCCAAATCAGTACATTTGTACCTGTTCCTTGAGCCATTGTCAATAAGTTTCCGGTAGGAATTACATTACCATCTCCTGATACTTCTGAAACACTGTTTAAAGTTGCTGTTAATGCAAATCCAGTTATTACTGCTGGTGTAATATTTTCTACTTGTATATTACCTAAATTTAAAGTTAATGGGAAAATATCATCAGTATCAGGTCTATATAAACCATCACCCCATGTAGATTCTCCCCATGTTCCATCGCCCCAATTCATTGCTGATAATGGAGCTATATTACCATCTCCTATAATATTGAAATTATTAGAACCAGGTACAGCTAAAGCCATAGCCATAGCTTGACCTGTTACCACTGCATCTGGAGCAGGATCAACACCACTAAAGTTTTCTAACATTGACATTGTCAATGTTTCTAGTTGTGCATTTCCATAAGCACCAAATCCCCAACTAGATTTTTGACCCCATGTTGAAGCTGATGTACTAGATACCTCTGCAATAGTAACAGCTTCTCCAACAGCATTACCTAAAACAATAGACATTGGCAGGCCGGTAGGTTGACCAAATGCAGGATTGAAATTTATTTGAGCGGTCATTGGAAGACCTGTGACTTGTTCAGTAAATGAAGCGAATGCTTCTAAAGTTCCTGTATTAACTGTTAATGAATTTCCTGTAAGAGTTAAATTAGAATCACCATCAAATGATAGACCAGCACTTCCTTCAGCTGCAGTCATACTTACGCCAGTTACAACGACACGTTCTGTAGACTCACCCCAGTTTTCTGCACCCCAAGCATCTCTACCCCAACCAACAGTTATTTGATTATCAACAGCTACAGAAGCTAAATTCATTGGAAGTGAGAAACCTGATGCTTCTAAAGTTCCAGCAATACCCCAACCTAATGTTCCCCAGGTAGCTCTACCCCAACCATTATTAATTTCACCAGAAATATCTAAAGAACCTAGATTAGCAGAAAGATTTTGTCCTGTAATAGGAGCACTAGCATTACCAAGAACTCCCCAACTTTGAAAGCCCCAAGTAGCAGCACTCCAACCTTCAGCACTAATAGAAAAAGTTCCACCCATTCCAATTCCATGAATATAACAAAGCCAATAAAAATCGCTGGAAGATGAGGGAGTAACTTCTACATAACGAGTTGTAGCTGCATTAAAAGTTGTTGTGTTTATATAATTAGTTGAGTTACTTATTCCATCTAAATAATAAGTTACTCCTGTAGAAAACATTCCAGAAGTAGAAGTGTTTGTAGAAAAAATTAATGGGTGATTATCATTGGTAGCATCACTTTGTTCAAAACGCAAAGTAGCACCTTCAGGCCAAGAAACATTATAATCACTTGGTCGTGTTCCATCTAGGTAATAAACATTTCCCGAGCTTCCGCTCGGATAAGTCGGACCTGTGGCTACAGTTACAGTATAAGTTTTATCCGCCATAGGAGTCTAGCTCCTATTAGCCCGATATTCTTAATATCGCTGCAGTTGATGTTGGCGCTGGAAACTGAATTGTGAAAGTTCCTGATGTAGCTGTTTTATCTGCTCCAAAATCTAAAACACACACTGATGCATTAGTTGTATCAGAAGATGTGTTATAAATTAAAGCACCTCTTGCAGTTAAAGTAACACCAGTGAAAGATCTATCTGCAAAATCACATCTTGCAACACCTGCAGATATAGAAGTTCCAGAGTTAACTAGTGCGCCACCTCCAGCTGTATACTGTCCTGTATTAGAAACTTCTGAAGTTGCTGTGTAGGCAGTTGTAGCTGAGTTTAGAGTTGCTGTTGAAGAGTAAAGAGCTAATTTAAACTTGTCACCACCAGTTTGTTTGAAATTCATGTCAGCTTCTAAAAGCTGTTTTTTAAATGAATTACAAATTGCTTGTTGTATTGCCATAGTTTTATCTCCTTATTTTCCTATTCGAGGAACACCACTTTGGTATTCATCTCGTCTTCTTCTTCCCATTTGTTCTATTGAGAAGCCTTCAACCACTTGTTTATACTTTTGTTCGTATAATTGCAAGAGGTCTTGTGGGCCTTTTAAAAATCCATAAGCCTCAACTAGGCATGCATATAAAAGTCCGTTGGGAAAATTTAAACTTAGATATGTAGTAGGAATAGTACTAGATAATCCAGCATCTTTCAAGATATAATTTAACTGAATTGTGTAAGTCGCATCTGGAGTTGGAGCGAATACTAAATGATTTTTATCCCACCAACTATAGTATTTTGGAACTCCTGTAGTTTCTAGGTTATTAAATTCTGACATAAAACTAGTATCTCTCCATTGTAAAAAATCTCTATTATTAGCTGAAGATGTTCCATCAGAATCTACAATTTGAGCAGATCTAATAACTAAAGTATTATCTGGAGTTTGAATAAATCTTGTATTTAAAACTAAATTAGCTGTTGCATATCTTCTATTATTATCAGAGTCTACATCTCTAAATATTCTTAATTCAGCATCATTAATTATACCATTTAAAATAGTATCCGATAAAACTGAAGATCCAACTTCTGTGTAATCTCTAATCTTTTGTTTTAATTCTGTGTATGTCATCCTTGTTTAGTATCCAGGGGTCCAGCTAAGACTTGAATACCTCCTCCTGTTTCTGTACTCGAAGCATTTGAAACCAAGTTAAACGTATAACTATTCTCTAAAGTTACTGTAGAAGGTTGTCCTGCTTGTTGTTGAGTTGTTTGTATCATAGTTATTGAATAACCGCCAACAATAATTGCACCTGAATTATGAGCACTAGCCGTTGTATTTTTAGGTAAGACTCCCCTAAATTGTGCATTAGTTCCTCTTATACATCCTGTTAAATCATTTCCTGATTTTCCAGAATATTGAATTACTTCATTATTAAAATATGAATCTCCATCATCTGATACATCTACTTTTTCAATCATAAAAAATCCTGATGTAGGAAATTCTGTAGCATCAGTTAAAGTAATTGTTGTATCTGAAGATGTTATGTTTGAAGCTAACGTTGTAGTTAACTCTAATGTAGATTTTGCTACACCACCAACAGTCTGAGATTTAACTTCTTGAAATCTTACAATATCATTATTTACTCTTGCACTGTTAGGTTCTGATACAGTTACTAAAGTTGAACCTGAAGCTGTTGTAAAAGGATCAAGAGGTAAAAAATCTGTAGTTCCAAATTCTGTTCTTGCAGGTCTTGCTTTTTCTAAACCTTGTGGATCAGCAACAAATGGTCTTGGTTCTAATTGTGGTTGCTTACGTTCGTATTCTGAATAATGTACAAATGCACCATTCCATTCTGTAACCATTTCTCTCCACGGAAAAGCTAATCCGCTTCGGTCAGAGATTGCTAAAGCGTGTTTCCCTTTTGCAAACTTTGCCATTAGATCTCCGGATAATAAGTTTTAGGTGATATGTAAACACTAGCAGATGAACCGTCTTCAGCTAATGCTCTTTGTAATTCATCTTCGTAAAGTAATTTCATTTCTTGTGTTCGTTGAGGAGCTTTCTTTTGTGATACATAGTAAGCTAAACCTGCACACATACAAGGTACAAATCTATTAACTACATCTGCTTCATTAGTATATTTACCTGCATCTTGTAATCTTTGTAAGTAATAAAAGAAAACAAAATCTCCAACTTGAGAAGTACCTGGAGTTAAATATAAAGTTACTGTAACTCTATCTATAAATCTTTGTACCCAATATTGAGAAGGTTGACCTGTAGAAGTTTTATTTGAAAAAGCTGAATACTGTGATCTGTTTACTTTTGATAAAGGTGAATCTACATTAGCAGCAGTTCTGTAACTAGATTCTAAAAGATCAGAAGCCATATTTACAAAGTTATTTACAGAATCATTTTGTGCATGACCAGCAGCTGTTGTATCATCAATTCCTCTATCAGCTGTTGAAGCAACAATTAAATTATTTCCTGAAATAGAACTGTATTGAATTATTTCGTTATTGATTTTTATTTTACCTGAAGCAGGCATCTGGGCCACAGAAGCAACAGGGATAGTTAAAGTCGTTGCAATAATAGCAGATGTTAAAGTAGTTGTAATTCCGTCTGATGCACCATCGCTTGGTGATCTATAAATTACATATTCATTTTGACCATTAACTAAACTAAATGCATGTTCTCTAACTTGCCAAAAATGGATACCTCTATTGTCCCATTCTTGAAGCATTATGTTTAATGATCTTCTAGCTGAACGCAGGTCATTACCTGAGTAATCAAAGAAACCTAATCTTTCAAAAGCTTCAGTTATAATATC
>Ga0115011_10001002_pt1 | contig 20936 bp, 16 predicted proteins | sample TroAtlMetagenome_2_FD_88705 | JGI IMG/M metagenome (GOLD analysis project Ga0115011, IMG submission 88705) | Marine eukaryotic phytoplankton communities from Atlantic Ocean - Tropical Atlantic ANT8 Metagenome | ecosystem: Environmental > Aquatic > Marine > Oceanic | place: Tropical Atlantic...
CATAATTATTAAGATAATCTTGTCGGCTAGTTTTTCTCCGCTAATTTTTGTAGCTTTCTTTTTGCAGAGATTAGTTACTGCATCCTTAGCGTTTTGATAGATTGCATCCTTTAACTGCTCGCCTTCATATATCGTGGTTAGGACATCTTTTGCTTTTCGGAAGTCAGATTGATTAAAGTAATGTTTAGATAAGTTTTGTGCAGACTTAGTAATATAAGGTAGGTTTTTTTTGGTTTTATCTGTTTTGAATACAATATCGCCCCATATCTGATTCAGGCGTTTTTGGTCTTTTTTGATTGATGAGATATCAGCTAAGTCCAATTTAGATAATAACGCGATGTGATCGGAGGGGTAATTGATTATAGTTTTACTATAAGCTGACTCCGCTTTTTTTAATTCTCCGATATTTTTGTAGGATTTACCTATTAGATATGTCGCTAATTTAGCCTCATTGGAATTAGGCCAGTAATCGATAACTGACTGAAATCCATCGCGTATGCCAGTATACACTTTACGTTGTTTAATTTGACAGTGGCTCCACATTAATTGAGCAAAGGCCGCTCCCTCGCTTTTTTCATAAAGAGTTATATATTTTTCGTATTCAGCCGCTGCTGATTTATACTCACCTTTGGTGTAAAATTTTTCGGCAGATTTTAGTTGATAGCGTTCAACTTGTCTTAGTCTGCCAAAAGTATCTACTTCGATTTGTTCTGCCCAAGATAGTCTTTCTGCAGATGGACAGATTGTTGCCAGGAAACTAGTGAAAAGGATTACGTTTAATTTGATTGTTTTTTTGCTGTAAGCCATCTGCTGTATTCTGAGTTTGCATAAAGCATCACGTTTCCACCTAATTTATAGGCGGCCTCCCATACGTAACGCGGCACGCCTGCGTGTCCATCTGCCCATGCATCGCCTATGTCTCCCGGGTGATAGTACACGGCTATCCTTCCGTCAACTACCCATCCCCATGCGACTTTTCCCCCATGAGGTGCTACAACTGGAAGAAATGGCACTCCGTTATGTATTGGATGGTCAAGTGGCACTGGTTGAGGTTTTACTTTGGGAAGAATTTTTTGCATTAGTGAAAAAAACTGACTATGCCAACCGGAACTTCCTCCATTGTCGGCGAATATCATGCCGTGCTTATCAAAGACATATTCCTGAAGTGTTTCAGTTTCTTTTTTGTTTAAACGGATATTTTCCTGTCCTGTTATGTAAACTAATGGGGGGCTTTTTCCAGAAGGGAATCCCTTAAGTTGTGAAATGCTCCTTACTTCAGGTTTTTTGGCTGTTTTATGCCCAGTGTTGGAGGCGTACCAGAGTAGCATGTTCAAATCCGAATTATGATTAAGGTCCTGTTCCCAATCACCTCCTGAATAACTTAGTCTTATAAACCTAACTTTTCCCCTGTTTGTTCCGCCTTCGAATCCAGCATTTTGGCCTTCGCCTTGTCCAACTTCATAAATATGTTTAGTTAATTCCTGTAGTTGAAGTTTAATTTCTTCTATTGGTGGCGGGTTGAACAGAACGGCACTTAGTGGGTTAATAATAATTTTTTTGCGTATTATTTTTTGTATCTTAACCACTTTCTGTTTCAATTGCGGTTCTCCACCTCCATCTGGTAATTCATAGATTTCATTACACCCTGTTAAATTAGTGAGTAATAACAGAAGTGAAATAAAACTTAATACGTATAGTAGCATGGCAGTTGCTGATTGATTAAGCTTTCTTTGCTTGTTCCCATAATACCACGCTTCAATATCAAGTGGGTTTGAAGTTCTAATGGTTGTTTTGTGAGCCGAATGGTTCATTGAAGCGAGAGGGGTTGATGTGGCTTCACGGCTTAATTGTAATATTAATGATGAGCGTTCAAAAAACCATACAGTCCATCCCAATCCTATAATAAAAAAGAAGCTAATGCTTAGTTGATTTAATGTAGTGCTGAGTGACATCCAGCCTAACCAGTTAGTAGATGCGATGACTGAAAACCAGAAGGGTAAAGTGCAAATTGACAAGGCAGCTCTGCCGGCAATTATTTCAGATTTGTTAATTTTTTTTCTCCATCTAAGCGATAAGAATGAAATGATTACTAAAATTATAATCGATAACCATTCTGACAATAGTCGAGAGTTGAAATAATCAATCCAAACTAAAAGAAGGGAAGTAGCCAGCCAGCCTCCAAAGCGATTGATAAGTGGAGATAATGGTTTAACTGATTCCTTAATTAATTGCTTAATTGTTATTTTATTTGCTTTTAGCAACGTTATTCAAGTTCTTGCAGTAAGTCACCAGTGCTTTCAAAAGGATTTGGCTCTGATGGATCGCCTTTCTTTGATTCACCAATGCCGAGAGTTTCGGCAACTGTTTTTTTAGGTTTTGTGGCTGTTTTGACTTTTTTATTGTTTCCTGAACTGTTCACAATTGAGGTTGTAATGGCTCTTTGAGGAATGTTAGTTGCCGAAGTGATTACTGGGGTTTTAATTGTAATGTTTTGTTTTGAACTTTTATTGTTTTTTAGTGCAAATGGAATGATAGTGGTAATGATTAAAATACACAAAAGAATGATTGCCGCAGTAATGCCGCTTTGAACAAGATTGCTTTTTGCAAATGCTCCTAGCATTTCGGTTGGGGATTTTCCGCGTATGTCCCCTAAGAATTTGTGTAACTCATTAGCTGCATTTGATGTGTTTTTCTTAATATTTTTCACATCTCTGGAGATGCTCGACATAGGTGCATTTCCAAGCTCTCGAGTTTCGGGGTTAATGGAAGTCGATTGTTTTGGTTTCGTTAATCGAATCTCATCTAACGATCGCACTGTGCCATGGCGTCCGTCTTCGAAGCGAATTTTCTGTTGTTCATTGATGCAATTGGCGTCAAGTAACGCTTGTATCTCACTGATGGCAAGTGGTCCTATCTCATTTCCGTTTTTTAGAATATAAATAGACATATTCAAGGCGTTTTAATTGCTGTTAAGGGCTCCAACACATGGTGTAATTCTCCGCCAGCTTCACTTATTGCCTCAATAGCGGGTTCGAAATGTTCGGCAACTACATCTTTGTGAACTTTAAATAGCACCGTTCTACTGCCAGGTGGCAATTCTCCGAGGAGGGCAGAAAGTTGATCTGAAATATTTTCATTTTGTATCGGGCGTCCGTTAAGGTATGTAATGTTCATTTTGTCGATGACAATGCTCGCATTTTGATTTGCGGGCTTCACTAGTTCGCTTCCTGTGGCTGGTTGCCATACTAAATGGCTGTCATCTCTTGCTCTTGCTAGTAAGACAATAAAAATCAAAAGCAAAAATGCAATGTCTCCCATTGCCATTGATGGAACATTTGCTTCAAGTTTTTTACGCCGTAATATCATTTATTACTCAACTATAATAGTCTGTTCTTCTTCTAATAGTAGCGTGACTATCCCCCCAGACTTTTCAATAATTTCAGTCATGGCAATCCAATGCTCGTAAGGGACATCATTTTGGCTTTTTACGACAACAATACGTTCTGATTCAGTCTCTTTCTGGGATAAAATCTGTGAGATCTTTCCTTTAAACTGTTCTTTTTGATAAGGAGTTCCGTCTATTGTGGCGGTTGATGGGGTTAGCCCAACTTCAATTGATTGAGTATTATTTTGTTCCTCGTTTTTTTCACTACTTGGGATTATTTGGGGACGTCCGTCCTCTGGTTCTACTGATGCGCAAACAAGAAAAAAAATAATTAAAATGAACGCGATATCGTTCATTGAGCTTGATGGTGGGTCCACAAGGTATTTAGGGCGGCGAAGTTTCACGGTGATAGAGGAGGTTTTTCTTTTGTGACATCTAATTCGCCAAGCGTTAGCTTGAGAGTTATAGCCTCCATCAGCTCTGCTGCAGATTCTTCAACCTGCAGGACGAAATTATTTATAACGCTAGAAAAATAATTGAAAGCCATGTAGGCCGGGATGCCCACTATTAATCCGAAACAAGTTGTTAATAGGGCTACTTGAATGCCTGCTGCAGCGGCTTGTATAATATTACCGCCACCAGTTTTGTCCATTTCGACAATGTCGCTAAATGCAACAATCATTCCTTGAACAGTTCCAAGAAATCCAATCATTGGGGCAACGCTTGCGACGATTGCAAGTAATGGCAGGTGGCGCTCAAGGGCTGCTAGAATATGAGCGCCATACGACTCCATGCTTTTGACAACCTTTTCTTCTAATCTGGCAGGGTCATAATTGAGTTTGTTTAATATGAGGTATTTTCTTAAACCGTTTGCCAAAATGGCTGCAACTGGACCGGTGGCTTGTTCGCATCTGCTTAAAGCATCCTCTGCTCGATCTTCAGTCAAATCGTTAAGTACGGTTTCCTTTAATTCGGAATTATTTATGGCAAGCATTTTTAAACTTCGCCATCTTTCAATAATTACAGCAAGACCAACCAATGCCATTGCAAGGATTGGCCACATGAACAAGCCTCCTTCAATAAGTAGCCCAAATGCCCCAGAGTCAAACAAGCCAGAAAGGGTTGAGGTCTCTGGCGTGGAGTTGCCGGTTGAATCAAGAGGGGTGTTGGTTTGTGTAGAGTTACCAGCTGATTGTGCCAGCATGATATGAATATTTTGCATCGATTTAGGAAAAACAATAGCAATTCGTATGCTGGATGTGAACCCTTACTAATGCATTATTCATTAAAAAAAAGGGCTCGTGCATACTCGGATGGTTCAAATTTTTGGAGGTCCTCTGGTTGCTCGCCAAGGCCGACAAATTTAACTGGTAGTTTTAGTTCGTTCTGTATCGCGACAACCATTCCACCCTTTGATGTTCCATCTAGTTTGGTAATCACCAAGCCTGTTAGGGGGACTGACTTGTTAAACTCTCTCGCTTGAATAAGTGCATTTGAGCCAATTGATGCGTCAACAACTAAAAGCGTTTCGTGAGGAGCTCCTTCACATTTCGTCGATATGACTCTGTGAAGCTTCTCAAGCTCTCTCATTAGATTATGTTTTGTATGCAGGCGTCCAGCTGTATCGATCAATAGATAATCAGCTTGTTTGCTTAAAGATGAATTCACTGCATCATGCGCTACGGATGCCGGGTCGGCTCCGTATTCGCTGCTAATTACAGGAATGTCTAGTCGCTCGCCCCATAGGTTTAGTTGTTCGATTGCAGCTGCGCGAAAAGTATCACAAGCTGCAAGCATAGGCTTGCTTCCTGATTTTTTTATGTGATGAGCCAGTTTGCCTGCAGTAGTTGTTTTTCCAGCGCCATTAACTCCGACAAGTGAAATAACATTTAGTTTATTATTGTTAGTGAGATTATTTTCGGTGTTAGAGAGGCATTTTTCTACAGCGGTTTTTGCTACCTCAAGTATATCGCCTATTTGACCTCTTCCAGATTCATATTCCTTTCTTACTGATTCAATAATTTGTTCAGTTACATTAAATCCCATATCAGATGAAAGTAATACTGCCTCTAAGTCTTCCACGTCATCATCAGTTAGTTTAGGTGAGCGTGATATGATTCTTTTTAATTCGCTTGAAAGATTACCTTGGGTTTTCTGAAGCCCTGAGAAAAATTTTGAAAATAAACCCATAGAATTAGTTTTGTGAGCCCACAGAAGTCAGCAGCTTTTGTTTCATTTTTTCTAGAATATTATATGGCACATGTTTAGTGCCGATAGCAGGGTGACCTTGTTCAGCCCCGTGGCAGTCCGAGCCTCCTGTTACTAATAGGCCAAGTCTTGCAGCCATTTCTCTGTATCGTTTCGTTGTGCTCTTTGGATGACGAGTGTGCCAGCATTCGAGCCCATCAAGTCCCGCTTCAACTAAATTAGGGATCAAGTTGTCGATTTTATTCAGCCCTGGATGAGCCATTACAGCAAGTCCTCCTGCTTGATGGATTAATTCAATGGCATCCCTGTAATTAGCATTAGTTTTTGGGACCCATGCAGGTGACCCTTTGCGTAGATAACGAGAAAAAGCTTCATTGCTGCTTCTGCAAAAACCGTGTTTAACAAGTGCTCGCGCCAAATGAGGCCTTCCGGGAGCTTTACATTTTGCCAAATTGAAAACTTGGTGGGACTGTAGGTCGACTCCCATTTTATTTAATTGAGCCACTAGTTCAATTATTCGGTTTATTCTGTTCTGTTGGTACTGTGTAGTTTCCTCAATTAGGCGTTGATTATCTATATCCAAGAAATAACCGAGTAAATGCATCTCATTTCCTTCTATGTCAACTGAAAGCTCAGTTCCTGGAATGAATTCAATGCCTTTTTTTTGGCAATGTTCTTCTATGTAAGAGCACCCTTCGATAGTGTCATGGTCGGTTAGTGAAATGGCTGACAAATTCATTTCACTTGCGGCATTTGCTACTTGTTCAGGCGAAAATATTCCATCCGAAAAAGATGTATGTAAATGAAGGTCAATAAATTTTTTATCCAAGCGCTTTCTCCTTTGTTAAGTCTTACTGGTGCGAGAAGGGCGCATTAGCTTAGTTTTAACTTTGTCTAGAATTCCGTTTACGAATGATCCGCTTTTTTCAGTTGAGAATTTTTTTGCGATGTCGATAGCTTCGTTAATCGTAACTACTGGTGGGATGTCTTCTCTATAAAACATTTCGTAGATAGCTAGCCGCAGTATGCTGCGATCCACTTTTGCGATTCGATTAACATCCCAGTTTTTGACTTCTTTAGAAATAATGCTGTCTAGTTCTTCCATCTGATCAAGAACGCCTCTGATCAGTTTCTCACCAAATAGCCTTACCGCATTGTCCTCTGTAGAAGGAGGGGGAAGTTTTTTTGATTCACCCCAACTTGCTGGATCTTTTTCCTCGTCAATTGCTGCAGATGTTTGAGATGCCCAAAATTTATCTAATGCCTCGTCCGGGTTTTCGGGAGGGTTTAAGTCGTATTGAAATAAAAATTGAACGGCTCGTTCTCTAGCCAAGCGTCTATGGCGCATATCCAGAAGAGTGGAGGAATTTTGTTTTAAGGAAAATGAAAAAAATTAACCAGACGCTGAAATTGTTTTTAAATCAGCTCTGATTGTCTCATAGGATAAATTGAATTTGAGAACTTCCGGATTTGGCTCAATACCCCAGGCGTCACAAGCAGCCTTATAGAGACCTGGCCACCAGTTGAAGTGTTTTGTTTTTCCTTCGCTGACGTATTGATTCCAATCCATCAGGACTTTAGACCAGCATGCATCTCCATATTCAATTGCATCTTTAGGGTTGTCAAAATAGGGGACATACCAATCTCTCCCAATTTTCGCATGAAGAACTTCATCCGCCCAATCATAGTCCTGAAAAAGTGCTGATAGAGGGTTTTTTGATTCTTTTCCAACTTCCCATTCGAATTTTTTACCTGTTTTCGGCATTAATCCTTGTTCAATGAAATACAGAACCGCATGACGTTCTTTAGGGGTTAGTTGAGTATTTAGAGCAAGTGACCAAGTATGGTTTATCATTACTTCTTTAGGCCAATTGATGCCAAGGCTAACAAAACCGACTTCGCCCATCATCGCGTGCCTAGCTTCGTCCCAAAGTTGGCGAGTCATGTCCTGATAGTATTCCCATGGTTTTCCGGGGGTTTCTGCGATGATGCTAGACATCATTTCAGGCACATCAATTTCTCTGAGGCGCTTATAGAACATCATTAATGACTTTGTTTCCGGGGGGTATGATTCGTCGTACAGGAAGGCTTCTGCGTTAACACCCATATTAAAAGGATCCGGAAACCGTTCGTCTCGATTAGGAACGCCATCGTATTGATAAGGCCTTTCTGAATATTGACGCTTGATTGTTGTCTTTATTGTGACTTGTTTATCAGTTAGATCGTCAACATTATTTAAACATTCATTTAATAAATCAACCCAACTGGTGATGTTGTGATTTTTATCTTTTTGGGGAATTGCTTCTAAACATGATTTTCCGAATGATATCATTTCATCTATTTCGATAAGGGCGAACCTAATTATCCTGACAGAAGGATGGTCTGCAAGAGGATTAGTGATATCTAAATGTTTCTTTAGTGATGACTTAAGGAACGGGAATGACACTTCATAAAGTCCTATCAATAACTCTTCTTTAGACGGAGCAGCTAGGATTTCATCGAATAAAATTTCAAGATGTTCATCAGGTGTTTTGTCCAGCCCTAGTGGTGGTTCTCGCATTTCTCCAACTCTCTTGCGAAGGGTTGATACGTGTTCGGCGCAATAATGTGAATGCAGGCTAAATGCCATTTTAAGTTCGTATATTGGCTCGGATGGTATGCGGCTATTTAGAATCTGGTGAGATCTCTTTAATATGTAGTGGTAGCATTTAAGTCTTTTTACACATTCTTCAACACTTAACCCTGGACGCTGGGATTCTTCGAATGTGAATGCCCCTGCAAGTGGTGGTATATTGTGGAAAGAAATATTGGTAGTCATGGGTTCGATACTCGGTAAAACTGATGGCCAGACTCAGGCCAAACTAAAAACTCTACAACCTTCTGCTCAGTAACGAATTCATTATTCTCTAATTTTGTCCAAAAACCATTTCCTAGATTGTCTGTGGCATGTAGTGAATATGTATTGCCGGGAATAGCAAGGAACATAATAGAGATTCTGCCATCTTCTGTTCTTGTGATTTTGGTTTCTAGTATGTCTCCCGGTGTTCCGCCAGGCAAAAGGCTTGCTCGCCAATTGCTTGGGTCATTATCCGAAGCGTTAATAGATATACGCTCAATAGAAGGGCCGGATCCGTTTGCTTGCTCGGGCCAAGGGCTTTCGTTGTCATATATAATTGTTGAAACAACTTGTCCGATGGGGTCGTAAAGATTGATCTCTTCGCCGTTGTTTGCGAGAGCTCCTCTAAAAGTTCCTAAAATATTTACATTAGGATTTTTTTGAGTGAATAAAGATGGGTTATCATTTGAAATTAGAACACCGGATTCCCAAGGGTTTAATTTCCCTTCTGTAAACGAAAAGTTAACTCCTGATAGTTTTACTCCTGATAGTTCGATAGGAGATCCACTAGCATTCTTTAACTCAATATACTCCATGTCCTTACCTTCTGCAGGATCATACATTATTTCAGTTATTTTTAGTGCTGCGGTATCTGAGACTATTATCGATGCAGTTGTTGGGGCGCTCCAGGAAGATCCGTTTTTAGCTCTTACTGTAATCGTCGTTGACTGTTCTATTGGTAGTGGTACTCCTGAAGCATCAATAATTGATGCTTCAAAGTTGAAGCTTATATCCTTATCTGTCCTGGAGCCTCGATGGACTTCCACTGCCAAAACATTCTTCCCTGCTCTTAATTCGGGTTGTTCGACAAAGTATGGGTGAAATATGCGACTGTTTTTAGTGGAATTACGCTTTGTTGAGTAGGTTTTATACTGGATTGAACCTCCTGGCATGTTGCTGCGTAATAATTCCTCTCCATTTAGATATACAACTGCACCATCATCCCGGAGCAATTTAATATGCATAGACTTTGGTTTCGAAATGCTTTCGATGTTAAATGTTTTAAGAAAATAAATGGTGTTCCTATATTTACTGCTGGGGGCAGGCCCTTGTTCAACAGTTGTCGCCTCATCGCCATCGCCATAACCCAATTCTGCTTTTCCGATATTCCAATTACTGGAGTCGAAATTTAAAGCAGTCCAATTAACTTTGTCTAGGTTGTCTCCGCTGTCCAGATAACGCCATTCGCTGTTTTTAGTAATGATTACGTCTGATTCGGTTTGATTAAGGCGAATAGCAAAAGGGCTTAATTCTCCATTCGGAAGTCGTGGGTCAGTTCCATTATTGGTGTAATAGATTTCATCGGTCTGTCCTCGAACACCAAGCTTGAAACCTGGCAATACTGAACCTTTATTTATGCTAAGAATTGGTGCTGGTATTGAATCGAATTGGGTATCCATCCAGTTCAGTCGTTCTGAAATCCACGTTTTCAGTTGGCCGATTTCGGTGTCGAAGCCGGTGTTTTTATTTACCAAACCCCATTTTGTGAAATTTCGTTTTGCTGGTTCTTGAAGTAGAGCTTGCCAATTATTTATAATTGAGAAGATGTTTTTTTCAGACATGGCTTTGTTTCTGACTTCGGCCCACCTCTGAGCATAAAGGTCCTCAAACGCTTTATTGCGCATAACTCTACTCCACCATCCGTATCTATAGCTACTCGACCAACCTACTGGATTTGATGCCCGTCCATCATCATCACACCCCATCGTTCGGTCAAAGTCCCAAACCGGACCATATTCAATTCTTTTGTTTCGATCCTTAAAAAAGTAGGTGCTTAATCTTAAGCCATCAGGGTTTTTGGTGAATTCACAAAAAATATGATGGTCCACCCAGGAAAGTGGATTTATATAATCATCGTATTTAGTTGGAGAGGTTAAATTTTTATAGGCATCATTAAAATATGTGCGAATATATGCGCTTTGTTTTGACGTTACTTCCTCTTCTTTAGGCTCAACCCATTTGATGTTTTGTCCTCCAGCACTGAATCCGGCATCACCAGGGTCCGGGCGGTCTATTTTAAACATATAACCGCCAGTTACTTCTGGTTGAGCATTATGATCCTTGCTAATCCGTTTTACGTTCACACGGTTTTTCCCTCGTGTGATTTTTTCCATAAAAACATATACGCCTACATAATCACTGTACGATAAAGCTCCACCATTAGTGTTTACGAACACCTCGCAAAAGCGAGTGCGAACTGCGTAGCGCCCAATTTGATTACTTAGTTCGTATATTAAAGCATTTCTAATCAGAGCTCTATCAAAGTTATAAGGAGCATAAAGTATCCAATCTGAATCTTCAGGCAGCCCGAGTGGGGCAATATCTTTATCTTCGCCATAAGCGTCTCGTGCTTCAACTGTGAAAGCTTTTTTTGGCCGATTCTGTGTGCTGGAGCCTCGTATTTTTATTCCAATGCGAGTGTCAAGTGCGGGGCCGTTCATCAACTTTGTTTTTCCGTCTTGTGCGTTTGGCTCGTAGATTGCCATGTATGCATTTTTATGAGGGTCGGAAGGTATTCCGCCGCCTTTAAAGTTTTCAATAACAACAACGGGTAAATTGGAAGTAAACGTTCGTGCGTTAGAGGCGAGTCTAATATAAGTGTGGGACACAGGAGGTCCGGCGTTCCCGTCAAGGTCATAACTACGCGCGGTTAACATTGTGCTATTCGTTATTAATATTGGGGAATTATATTGCTTAGAAGATTCGTTTGGAATGGACTCATCTGTTGTATAACGAATAATTCCATTTTTGTTTTCTGAGGTAATAGAAACGGTAATAGAGGAGGAGAAACTTCCGCTTTTCCTTGAAAATGTTGGGGAGCTTGGACGTGGAAGTGTGGCGTTTGAATTAGCTTTACCAGGAGTAGCAAAGCTAAGGAAAGTCCGCTTTTTTGGTTCGATATTGCTGCTTTTTCCACATAGAAGAATTGGCATAACAAAAAAGTCATTTCGATCATTCGGCGCGTTAAAAGCCTTAACAGATAAAACGTTATTTTGCCCAGTCTTTAGAAGACCAATATGTTCGCTTAAGTCGAAATTTTCGTAACCCAATAATTTATTTATGCCCTTAGCGTAAGAATTATATCGAGGTTTTTCTGGTGCATTAGATGATGCCACGGTTACTCCGTTAATGGAGGCTATAAATCCATCGTCGTAGTATATGCGTAATATTAAAGCCTTAATAGCGTTTAAGTTTTTTACTTCAAACGTTTTTCTTAACCACAAACATCTTTTGGACGTCGGTATTTTTCTTTTGATTAAGCTCTTATAAAAACTGCTTCCGGATTTAACAAATCCAAATCCTCCTTGAGCGTTTATCCATGTTGTTGGGACATTAAAGTTTGGGTTTTCCCAGTCTAAGGAAGCATGGACGCTTGAGGGAGCCAGGTAATGAAAGTCTGAATGAGCAGGAATGATCTCCTCTAAATCTCCCATCATTGGCACCCCATATGCTGCATCGTCAGTTGCGGATGGAAAGTTTGGGTCGAATTTATCGATGAATTTGCCATCTGGATTTGATAGTCCGAGAAACTCGCCTGAACGTGATAATCTAAAGCTTGTATGAAGAGGCTTGCCTGTTTCGCTTATATTATTTCCTGAAGCGTGAACCAGCAGGAAACCTTTGGGTTCGATTTCTATATAAGGGAAAATCCATTTTTGAGGGTTGTTGGGATTGTCGCTTAATCCCCAGTCTTGAAGATTTATTGATTTGTCGTCTGGATTAAAAATTTCAATCCAATCGGAAGATTCATCAAAGTTATCTCTAAGTGAATTATCATTTGCTGCGACAACTTCACTGATATAAGGGTCGTTTGCTAAAATATTTTGATTTAATATTAAAATTAATATTAACGCACTCGTGAAATTGTATTGTTGCATAAATAAATTAACTCGACTCCTTTAATATGGCACTGCCTAGAAAATGTAGCGTGCAAAGGCAAATGGAAAAAGTTCAATATAAAACAATGTTATGATTGAAGAGCACTCTCACGTTCTATTAATGTTGGATGATCGTAATGAAACCCACTGTAAAGAGGATGTGGAGTAAGATTTGATAGGTTTTTTTCGTTTAGTTTTCTTAATGCTGTAACCATTGGAAGGTTTGATCCAACCACACTGGCAGCAAATTTATCCGCTTGATATTCAAACTTTCGCGACCAGAAGCTAGAAATTGGGGTAAGCCAAAAAGTGATGTTGCTAGATAAGAGCATAAATAAAATAAAAGCCGGGCCGAATCCGTAGCCTTCGGATGGAAATCCAAATGCCTCAACAAATCCAGATTGTTGTGCGATTAAGTCCAATAAGTATAATCCAGCTAGAGTTAAGCCGAATGACCAAATTATCATCTTCGGAACATGTTTTAGTTTGTAGTGTCCAATTTCGTGAGCCAGAACCGCTTCTAGTTCCTCTTCATGCAACTGCTTTATAAGCGTGTCAAATAGCGCGATTTTTCGGCCTTTTCCAAGTCCTGTAAAAAAAGCATTGGAGTGATTTGATCTTCGGCTTCCATCCATAACTTGAATTCCTGCATTTATGAATCCAGTCCGTTCAGCTAGATTGTTTAATCTGTTTTTCAATTCGCCATCAGAAAGTGGGGTGAATTTATTAAATATTGGTAAAATTAAGATTGGAGTTATGACGCTCATTATTAGTTGAAAAGCTACAATAATGGCCCATACCCAAATCCACCAAAATTCACCTCCGGCTTTCTGTGTCCAAAGCACAAGCCAGAGTAGAGGGACTCCTATTACAAAGCTTAAGACAAGTCCTTTGGACTGATCTGACCACCATGTTTTTTGTGTGGAATTATTAAAGCCAAATTTCTCCTCAATTTGAAATTGTGAATACCATGAGAACGGTAGGCTTAGTGCCTGGAGTATCCAGATGATCAGCCATATTGCAGTTGCTATTGCAAATTCGCTGCCGCCTATAAAGTCAGTAATAGAAGTAAAAGCTTCTGCAATGATTCCAGAAAATAGAATTACAACTAGGAGGCCAGTTGAGTAACTGTCTAGAATTGTTCCGTGCCTGGCCTTTGCAAGCGTATAGTTTACTGATTTTTGATATGTCTGATCGTCCATTATTTCCTTAAACGGTTCAGGAACGGATTCGGAATGTTTGCGGACGTGAGTTTTGTTTAGATGGTCTAGCCAAAACTCAAAACCATATCGAATAATAATAAGGCAAAGCGCAATTGCCCCGAAGGCAATGTTTGGATCATTCAAATTCATAGTGTTTCATCAATTGTATAATACAGGGCGGAGAAGATTTTTTTTATTTGTGTTTTTGTGGTGCAGTAGGGAGGCATGATCACGATTACATTTCCAATCGGTCTGGTCAGAATGCCTTTTTTTGCTAATCCTGCACAAACGCGAATTCCGGCTTGTTCAGTTAAATTAAATGGTTCTTTTGTTTTCCAGTTGCGAACTAATTCTATTCCTAATACACAGCCAGATTGTCGCATGTCGCCGACGGTTTCAAGTTCCCATAGTTTCTTTGAATATTCCTTTATGTTTTTAGCTAGTTGAATTCGTTGTCCTTTTTTTGATTCAAGTAGGTCTATGCTTGCTAGGCTAGCGGCTGCACCTAGCGGGTTGCCGGTAAAGCTGTGGCCGTGAAAGAAACTTTTAAACTCCGAATAGTCTCCAAGAAATGCGTCAAAAACTTTTTGTGTAGTTATTGTTGCTGCCATTGGCAGGTAGCCGCCGCTCAGTCCTTTTGCTATACAAAGATAGTCTGGTTGTACTTTGTCTGAATGACTAGCGAATATTTGCTCAGAAGCACGCCCGAGTCCCGTCATAACTTCGTCAGCGATAATTTGTGTATTATGATTTCGCGCGATATCAGCAACCTTAGATAGCCAGTTTTTTGGTTGGGCAATTAATCCTGCTGGTCCTTGCATCCCAGGCTCAACCAGAAATGCAGCATAATTCCCTCCTTTCTTTTTTTGTTGATCAAATTTCTTTTCCACTTGTTTTGTGCATTCCATATTGCAATTACGATACGATCGCGCATCAGCGCGCTCCGGTGTGGCTTTGTTAAACGGGCAACGATAGCAGTAGGGTGATATGACTTTATCAGTTTTGAATAATAAGCCTGAGTATGCTTTGTGGAAAAGGTCAATGTGACCGGCGCTGACTGCTCCCACCGTGTCGCCGTGATAGGCTCCTTCGAGAGATAGGAACCGTGGTTTCCGTGCAGCCCCTGAACGTTTTGCGAATTCGTATGACAATTTTATCGCTACCTCAACCGATGTTGACCCGTCATCTGAAAAGAATACCTTCTCTAAGCGCGGTTGTTTTTTATTCAGTAGTTTTTTTGGATTTGCTAATCGTACTAATTGTTCTCCTAATTTGCTGGCAGGTATGTTCGAAAAGCCGAGAGCAGAAACATGAGATACTTTTTTTAGTTGATCTTTAATAGCACGGTTTATTTTTGGGTGATTGTGCCCGTGAAGATTTGTCCAGATAGATGAATTGGCATCAATAAATTCACGCCCTTTGTTATCCCAAAGTATTGATCCCTTGCCTTTAGCAAGGACGATTGGTTCTGTCTTTAACCAATCCCTCATTTGAGTAAATGGGTGCCAAAGATATTTATGGTCCTGTCTTTCTGGACTAGTAGTGCTCTTCATTCTGAAATTGGAATCTCTTCATATACGCTTAAATCAAGCTCGAATCCTGTGCCAAATGGTTGGTTGTTTATTGATGACAGGTCGATTTGTCCATTAAGGATTTCAAGAGTAGGCCAGCCGTGGGTGCTCTTTGAATAGAGTTTCGGGTGTGCAGCGAGTATCTGCGTTTGTGTCTTATATGGGAATTGAGATAAGCCTGCCATGTAGTGATGCCCGTTGCGTTCAACGCTTTCTATTCCAAGTATTGCCATTACAGCAAGATCCTGTATTACGGCAATTGGGCCGACGTTGCACAGATCTTCACCGCTCATAACTACTTTTAGGCCATTCTGGCGACAGTTCTCAAGTAGGCAAGAGTTAGCGATGCCTTTAAAGATACCTTTGCAGTTTTTGTGGCTTGTCCCTGAATAGCCTATCAGAAGAGCTTCTGGTAAACTTTTAAGAGTGCTATCGGATTCGTCGATTATGACAGGGGGGTTGTTTGGCCATTGATTAAACTCATCCCGCAATGAGTTGTCTAATGCTATATCACGATGTAGAGGCTGTTCAATGAATAGCAAGTGATCGAAAAATCGAGTTAATCGATTTTCGTTATTTAGTTTCATCCAATAATCTTGAAAAGCGACTATAGAATCAAATTGCTCGTTGCCATCGAGGCTAAACTCAAAAGTTCCTTCCGCATTGTTGGTTATAACCGTGGCAATTTCTATTAATCTTTTCAAATCCCATTCAAGATCTCCGCTGATTTTAATTTTAAATTGCTTTAATCTGTAATATCGAATGCATTGCTCAAGGGATTGAGGGAGAGAGTCGTCAAGGCGGTCGTCATCGGGAATATCTTTTTCAAAGAGAGCGTCTCCTAGCCCAATCGTATGTCGTGCTGTTATTTTTGACAGAGGTTGCGGTGGTAATAATTTGGCAAAGGGGATTCTGTTTAGTTCTGGATGTATGCTGCTAGCGGAAAAGCCTAGTGAACCGTTTAGTATGGCTTCGCCCAGTGACTGGTTGTGGTGTTTGCATGTTGCTTCAATTATTGCTCTTTCAACTAGTGACGTGCCAAAATGAGCCAGTAGGGTTGGGATGGATCTTTCTTGAGCCCATTTTGTTTGGCTGTCGTAGATCAATCTCCAGAGTTCGAATAAATTTTCGGCTTCGGAGTTAATGGATAACTGAATTGCATTGCGAATAACTCTTAGCATTTCTGCGATTTCATTTTCTATAGGTTCATTAGGGGCCTTGGTGAACCATTTTGGAGGGAGTAGGTCGGAGGCTGTTCCTATTGATTCTTTTCCGTTTATCTCTACTTCCACTCTCACAAATATCATTGGAACTTCAGTCATTGTGGCTATGCCGTATTTAAATGGCATGCGGGTCTTAAGCTCGATTCTATGAATGGTAGCGGTTTTAATTTTCACCGACATAGGGGAAGTGTTAAGCAGAGGGGCGATCTCATCAAGATTAGCATCGTATATTGATGTATAATTTTGGTAGCCTTTTGGTTGTGAAGTTGCTTTTTATTGGTGATATAGTTGGTAAGCCTGGCAGGAAGGCTGTCCGATATTTTTTGCCTCGTCTCCGAGATTCGCTTGATTTGGATATTGTTATCGCAAATGGAGAGAATATGGCAGGAGGTTCGGGGGTAACTCCATCAACAGCAAGCGAGGTGTTTGAGGCGGGGGTTGATGTGATGACTTGTGGAGACCACCTTTGGGATAAGCGCGAAGTTGTGTCTTTACTTAAAAATGAACCGAGATTTGTGCGGCCAAATAACTACCCTGAAGGCACTCCGGGGCAAGGTTATTGTATTCACAAAAATGCTAATTTACCGCCAATTGGAATATTAAACTTACAAGGGCAGACCTTTATGCGGCCGATTGAGAACCCTTTTTTTTCGGCTGATGCTGCGATTAAGGAGTTAAAGAAAAAAACAAATATAATTTTTGTTGATATGCATGCTGAAACAACATCTGAAAAGATTGCAATGGGGCGTTTTCTTGATGGTCGAGTTAGTGCCTTGATTGGAACGCATACTCATGTGCAAACGGCCGACGAACAGATTTTTCCTGGTGGAACTGCTTTTCTTTGTGATGCTGGCTGCACCGGGCCGCAGGAGAGTATTCTAGGGCGAGAAATTGAACCTATTATTCAAAGGTTTTTGACGCATCAGCCACAACGTTTTGGTGTGGCTTCAAAAAAGGTAACACTAAATGGTGCTGTGGTGGATATTGATGAAGTTACCGGGAGATCAAATTCTATAAAACGTATCTCCGAAATGCTCCCAGATAATCAAATTTAGTAATGAGCCGAAAGCAGCATAGTCAGTGGGAGTTTGATCAGTTGCTGGGTTCAGAACCTGAATCTCGAAAGGTTTATACGGTTACGAATCTTAACCGAGCCGTTAAGAGTTTGATTGAGGCGCAGTTAGGTAGTGTTTGGGTGGAAGGGCAAATTACCGGGTTGAGGCGCCAGTCTTCTGGGCATCTTTATTTTTCAATTAAGGACGAACAAGGTCAAATCAGCTGCGCTCTATTTCGCGGATTTGCTTCTAGCATTCAAAGCATTTTAAAGGATGGTGAGCTAGTTTTAATTCGAGGGGATGTCACCCTTTATGAGCCTAGAGGGCAGTATCAAATAATTGTGCGGCAAGTAGAATTGAAGGGAAGAGGGGCGTTACAAGTTCAATTTGAAAAACTTAAAGCCAAACTTGAATCAGAAGGGCTATTTGCGGCGACTCGTAAAGTTAAGCTCCCAAAATATCCTAATAGAATAGGTATAGTAACATCTAATTCTGGTGCAGCTCTGCGGGATGTTGTTAATGTGATACAGAGAAGGTATTCATCTTTAGAATTAGTATTGGTCTCATGTCGTGTCCAGGGAAAAGGAGCGTCAACTGAAATGGCCAATGCTGTAAGGCGCCTTAATGAGTGGGAAAGAAAGCACAAAGGTTCGCTGGATCTGATATTATTGACTCGAGGTGGTGGCAGCATAGAAGACTTATGGGCTTTCAACGAAGAAGAATTAGCGAGAGCAGTTTTTGAGTCAGATTTACCCATTGTATCGGCAGTGGGTCATGAAATTGACATTTTGATAACAGATTTTGTTGCTGATGTTAGAGCGGCTACTCCAAGCGCTGCTGCGGAATTAATTACGGAGGGTGTATGTGCGCAGAAAGGGTTTATTGAAGGCGCTTGGCGTCGCGTTTTTAGTTTGGCGGCTGACAAGATGAATAACTTAAGGAGAGAACTAAGCCATAGTCTTCATCGCTTAAATCAGGCGCATCCAGAACGAAAACTGATGGTTTCTAGCCAAATGCTAGACGATTTGAATAACGATTTGCAGCGCTTGATTAAAAGGAGTGTTGGGTCTGCGGAATATAGATTGATAGAGCTTAACAGGAGGCTTGCGACCCAAAGTCCAGACAGGTTTGTTAAACGGCAAAAAGAACGGCTTTCTTGGTTGTTAAACAGACTGAAAGGAGCTGCCGATAAAAGACTTGCGACATGTCGCTCTGCTTATGAAAAAGCTTACGGAAACATTCTTTTACTTTCCCCTGAAAGCACTCTTTCAAGAGGGTACTCTATTACTAGTGAGGTCAGAACCGGTAAGATTATTCGTGATTCGAATGATGTGGAGCCAGGTCATAAGATTTTAACTCAGCTTAAAGGGGGAGAAATTATTAGTACTGTGGATAGTAAGGGGAGTTGATCTGTTTATGATAACGGGTTGAATTCTCATTCCCACTCAATAGTAGCAGGTGGTTTGCTGGAGATATCCATGCATACACGATTGACCCCTTTAACTTCATTGATAATCCGGTTTGAAAGTGTTTCTAGTATTTTATATGGGAGTTTGACCCAGTCAGCGGTCATTCCGTCTTTAGATTCAACGGCGCGTATAGCTATTGTGTATTCATAGGTTCGTTCGTCTCCCATAACACCCACACTTTTTACAGGTAATAACACGGCAAAGCTCTGCCAGATTTTATAGTAGAGATTGTTGGACTTCATTTCCTCTACTACTATTGAATCTGCATTTCTAAGTATTTCGCAGCGTTCAGATGTTACTTCTCCTAAAATTCTTACTGCCAACCCTGGGCCAGGGAAAGGTTGCCGCATGACCACTTCTTTTGGTAGTCCAAGTTCTGTTCCAAGCTCCCTTACCTCATCTTTGAATAGGCGGCGTAGAGGTTCAATTAGCTTGAAATTCATTTTCTCTGGTAGACCTCCAACATTGTGATGGCTTTTAATTAGAGCGGCTGGATTTCCTGCAATAGGTATAGATTCAATGACGTCAGGATAAAGGGTTCCTTGCGCTAGGTATTTGGCTTTGCCAACTTTTTTGGTAGCTTTTTGAAAAACATCAATAAATGTATTCCCTATGATTTTTCTTTTGGTTTCAGGGTCGGTAACATTGCGGAGCTTTCGTAAGAAAAGAGCAGTTGTGTCTTCGTAATGAAGTTTAATTTTAAATGTTTTGCTGAAAAGCTTCTTAACGGCATCCGCCTCTTTTGCTCTTAGTACTCCGTTGTTAACGAAAATACATGTAAGTTGCTTGCCGATTGCTTTGTGTATTAGTGCTGCCGCTACGCTAGAGTCAACGCCGCCGCTTAAGCCTAGAATGACTTTCTCTTTTCCGACTTGATCACGAACCTCTTCAATAGCCTGATCTACATAATTTCTCATGGTCCATTTGCGGCCGCATTTGCAAATTTTATGTACGAAATTAGATATGATTTTTTTGCCTTTTGGGGTGTGGGCAACTTCCGGATGAAACTGCAATCCATAGTATTTGGATTTAAGATTTTCAATTGCTGCAAATTTGGAATTTTCACTAATAGCAGCGGTTGTGAACCCTTTAGGGAGTTTGGTTAGTTTGTCTCCATGTGAATTCCATACCTGAAGTTTGTTTGGAAGTCCTTCAAACAAAAGGCATTTTGATTTTTTTATAGTTAATAAGCCTTTGCCGTATTCGCGCTTCTGTCCTTTTTCTACTTTTCCATCTAGGTACTTAGCCATTAATTGAAGTCCAAAACAGATTCCAAGAATAGGGATTCCAAGTTTAAATATATCCTTATCAGGGAGAGGTGCTTTTCTTGAATAAACACTGGATGGGCCGCCTGATAAAATGATTCCTTTAGGATTTATTTTATTAATTTCAGATGCAGGAGTGTTGTAATGAAGGATAATTGAATAAACTTTGCACTCGCGGATACGGCGAGCGATGACTTGTGTGTATTGAGATCCGAAATCAAGAATAACTACCTGTTCGTTCATGCTTGGAAAAAAAGAACATTAAAACTATTTTCATATCTCTTTGCGAGATAAAAAGGTTAAGAGTCCGCTTGATCTAATGTTTAATGCAATATTAAGCTCTAGGATAATTCTGGAATAACTTTACCATTCCGAACGATCATGACAGGGCGCCCTGTAGGAGTGTGATATTCTTTTGTATGATCGATGCCAAGTGAATGATAAAAGGTTGCAGCAACATCATCAGGTGTAATTGCTCTATCTTTAGGGCCTTCGCCTTTTGTATCTGAACTTCCAATTAATTGACCGCCTTTCATGCCTCCTCCTGCAAGCAGGCAGAACATGGCTCGAGGGTAATGATCTCGGCCGCCGCGAGCGCTGATCTTAGGAGTGCGGCCAAATTCTCCAGTCACAAAAACAGAAGTAGTTTCTAATAATTGTTTTGCTGTCAAAGCTTGTAGCAGTCCGGAAATGCCGTCGTCTAAATTTGGCAGATTGTTATCCTTAAGTCGGCTAAAGTTATCCCTATGAGTATCCCATCCGCCTAACTGTATTGACACTAGTC
>Ga0115011_10001004_pt1 | contig 20918 bp, 5 predicted proteins | sample TroAtlMetagenome_2_FD_88705 | JGI IMG/M metagenome (GOLD analysis project Ga0115011, IMG submission 88705) | Marine eukaryotic phytoplankton communities from Atlantic Ocean - Tropical Atlantic ANT8 Metagenome | ecosystem: Environmental > Aquatic > Marine > Oceanic | place: Tropical Atlantic...
ACCCGATGACAGAGGAGGGGTCCAGTGGCCTGGTCTTCGATGGCTGCCCGGGCCGCCGGGGTCAGAAACTTGCCGGGCTCGAGCCCGCTGCCTTCGATCACGAAGACGAAGCGGCGCGGCGCGACCGGTGCCCCCTGGGCCCACGCGCGGGGCATGGCAGGGCCGAGGCAGGCTGCACCGGCCCCCAGCCCGAGGGTCTGCATGAAAGACCGTCGGTCCATGCTCATTCCTGGTCCTCCTCTACGCTTCGATAGCGAAAAGTACCGCTGCTCACGAGGGCCTCGAGCATGGCGACGAAGGAGCCGCCCTGGTCGTCATAGGCCGCTTCCATAGCCGCCAAGGTGCAGGCGTCGGCGAGGCTCTCGTTGCGTCCCATGAAGGCGCGGAACGTCTGGCGCACGAAACATCGTTTGACGTGCTCCGACGCGGCCAGTCGGTTCATCAAGTCGATGGCGTCGACCACGGGCCCGTCCAGGGCCGGATCGGGCATGTCTTCGAGGGCGCTGCTGCCGTCGGGCGGTCCGCCGTGATCCTCGGCCCGCAATAGGCCGGCATGATTGTAGATCTCGAAGGGCGTCCCCAAGCTGTCCACGCGACGATGGCACGCCATGCACTCCGGATTCCCCTCAATGCTCAGGCGTGCCCGATCCCGCGCGCTGTGCTCAGGGGCACTGGGGACGAGCTGGGGGATGAGGTGGGTGGACTCGTGACCCAGGACGTCTTCGCAGAGGAGGTTCTCCTGGATCCACCGACCTCGATGCACGAGGCTGGCGCCGTCTTCGACGTAGGCGCCATGGGCCATGAGCCACGCGGGGTGCGTCAAGACGCCGGCCCGAGTGCCTTCGGGCAAATCACGCCACCGGTCTTCTCTTGTGGGCTGAATCTCGTCCTCGATCCCATAGGCCTTGGGCACATGGGCGAGGTAGCTACGCATTGTCGCATCCCATGCCTCGTTCACACTGGCTGCAAGATAGGCCCTACGACTCGTGAGCAGCCGATGCAAAACGTCGCGGTCCTCCACGATGATACGCGCGATCGTGTCATCGAGTTGGAGAACGAAGTTGGCCTCATAAAGACGGTAGTAGACGGACCGACGTGGCCCCTGCATCGCCGCGAAGGTCTTCGGGAGGTAGACGCTGAGGGGGAATGGCGCATTGGCGTAGGCGCTGGTGGCCCATGGGCTGTCCTTGAAGGCCGTCGTGGCCGTCGCGTAGCCCAACCACTCGCGAAAGAATCGGTGGATTTTCCGTGAGACCCAGTACCTCGATCGGTTTTCTCGAAAAGCCACGGCGTAATCCATGATCAAATCGAGTCGATCATCATCGATCCCACCGCTGTACTCCCTTACCAGTCCACGCAAGATCGCCGGTTCATGGATGGACCCATCGTTCACCGCGGCCCGAACGCCACTCAGATACCCATCGACGGGGGCAGGGAAAAAAACCTGCCGATTTTCATCGAAAAAGTGGTTCGACGACACGCCGGGTGCCCGGTCATCGAGGGTATAGGCGAGGGCCTTTCCTAGGGCCGCGGCGTCGAGGGGCGCACGACCACCTTCCACACCGCGCGGATCGCCAAGCTCGTCACGAAAGAGCGCCTCGGTCGTGAGCCACGCCGCAGAGATGATCTCAACGGTGGTGTTCAAACGACTACTGCCGTGGGCGTCTTCCGCTGCCGCCTCTCGTTCGAGTGCCTCGTGAGCGAACGCCAACAGGGATTTGACCTCATCTTCGGTAGGGGATCGGAAGAGGACGCCATACTCGAGCAGCGCGCGCACATAGCCCTCGATACTCTCGTCCGTGGGGGAATTTGGGGAGAGGAAGGTCCCCACGTCGAACGGATAGTCAGGCCGCTCGCGGAACCAGCGGATGGCATTGTTCGTGCCTGCGATGGACCAGAAGTTCACACCACGACCGATGGCCATCAAGAACAACTGCAAGGTATCGGGATCCACGCTATCGCCGTCGGCAAAAGTGGAATATTGAGCTGCCGGGTGGGCGACCAGTGGGTTTTGTCCAGCCGTGGTCCCACGGATAACCGCGTCCTCCATGGGCTGACTCATGGAATAGGCCAACTCGTGGCGCTCAATTCGACGCAGGCGGGGCGGGGAGCTGGTGGGGCCTTCATCGCAGGTGAAGAGCGCCTCTTGATCGAGCAGATTGGGGCTGGGGAGTCCATCGGGCTCGGGTACGTCGAGAATGTCCTCGGCGGTTCTCAAGGCGTCGATCCAGAGGGCGAGACTGGCTAAGGCTGAGGCGTCGAGGGCCCCCCTCTGCAAAGGCATCGTGGCCCCCGCACCGTCTGCCGGTGGGGCGAGGTGGCTGCCGGCCAGCTTATGATAGAGATAGCTCTGCATGTGATCGCCCGGTTCGATCAGGCTGAGTGGGGACTGACGACTCGGCATCGCGATCAGATCCGTAATTGCGCTGAGGTCGGGAAAGGTCTCGGCGTGACACCCGGCGCACACGCTCTCCTCGGACGAGAGGAGTCCGGTGACCCATTCGAGGCTGGTACAGACGCGCCCGTCGCCGATCTCGCCCGGCGCGCACTGGCACAGGAAGGCGCCGTGGGTGTTGATGCACTGGGCGCGGGGGTCGCAATCAGCCAAGGCGTGGCCGCACTCGTCGATGTCGTCGCAGTGCACACCATCGCCCACGAATCCCGGAAGACAGGCACACCGGAAGCTGGCGACCACGTTGGTGCATTCCGCATCCTCGGCGCAGTTGTCGGTGCCCAAGGCGCACTCGTCCAACTCGTCACAGGCCCCGTCGGGGCCACCATAGCCGGGGTTACACTCGCATCGGAAAGCCCCCGCAGTGTTGTGGCACATAGCGTTCAGGGGACAGTCGTCCAACCCCTCCGCGCACTCATCAATTTCCGTACACGTGACGCCGTCACCCCGATACCCGACCGGCGGACAGGCGCAGCCAAAGCTGCCCAATGTGTCCGTGCAGATCCCATCATCGGCGCAATTGTCCGTCCCTTCGGCGCACTCGTCGATGTTGATGCAGACTTCGCCGTCGCCCCGGTAGCCCGGGTGACAATCACAGAGTCGATCTCCCGCCACGTTGATGCAGTCGGCGTCCAACGCACAGCCCCCGTTGGTCGCCACGCCGTCACCCACCAGTGACTCGAACCGACTGGTGAGGGCGTCCACCGAGCGGACGCTGCCGTCGAGGCCGTCCCCCCCCTCGTCGAGGGGCGTCCCGAAGTGGAAGTCGACTCCCGTGGACGGTCCGTCGGCCCAGTCGAAGATCACGGGAGAGGCCAGATTTGCCGTCTGCAGGCGACCCTGGCCGTCAAACGACACGGCACCGAGGACGAAATGGGCGGGCAGGCCTGGTGGTGCGTCGGCCAAAACGGCAGCGTCCAGCATTAGGTCGAGGGTCCAGGCCTCGGCCGCGATTCGGGTCGCATACATCGATACCGGGTGGGCCTGACCTCGCCCGTCGACGAGCCGCATGTGCCCGACCACGTCGCTGGTCGCCTCGGGGAGCGCGGGGTCGAAGGGCCCGTCGATCCCATCGGCCAGGGACAAAACGAGCGCCGCCCGCACGCGCGACGTGGGCTGTTCGCCGGCGCACTCGTCTACGTCGTCGCAGCGGCGTCCATCGCCGATGTAGCCCCCTTGGCAGGTGCACTCGAAGGCGCTGGCGGTGTTTCGACAGACCGCGTGCTCGCTGCAGTCATGGAGGTCGAGGGCACACTCGTCGACGTCCCTGCAGTCGAAACCGTCTCCCATGAAGCCGTCGAGACACGTACATTCGAAGGTACCCGAAGCGTTCAGGCAACGGGCCCTTGGGTGACAGTCGGCGATCCCCGCGGCGCATTCGTCTACATCGTCACAGTGGAGGCCATCTCCGGTGAACCCCGCCGGACAGAGGCACTCGAAGCTGCCCTGGGTGTCGACGCAGTGGGCCACATCGGCGCAATTGTCGGTGCGCAGCGTGCATTCGTCGACGTTGACGCAGGCCTGTCCATCACCGTCGTAGCCGGGATCGCAGGTGCAGGTAAAACCACCCGGCGTGTTCCGGCAGCGAGCGTGCTCGGCACAGTCGTCGACACCGCCGGCGCACTCGTCCACGTCGCCACAATGCCGACCGTCCCCCGCAAACCCCTCACGGCAGGCGCAAGCGAAGCCACCGGGGGTGTTGGTGCACTGGGCCATGGGGGAGCAGTCGTCGACAGACGCAGCGCATTCGTCAACGTCCGTGCAATGACGGCCATCACCCACGTAGCCCGGGATGCACGCGCACTCGAATCCACCCCAAACGTTCCGGCAACGCGCGTTTTCGTGGCAGTCGTCGAGTCCGTCCGCGCATTCGTCCACATCGTCGCAGCGGCGGCCGTCGCCGCCAAAGCCGACATCGCACAGACAGTCGTATCCGCCCCAGGTATTGGTGCAGATGGCCGCGGGGGGGCAGGTGTGGGTGCCCTGGTCGCACTCATCGACGTCGTCACAGACCCGGCCATCGCCGGCGAAGCCGTCGGGGCAGGTACACGTAAACCCACCGGGGGTGTTGGCGCACACCGCATCGGCGTGACAATTGTCAGCCAAGGTGGCGCACTCATCGATATCGGTGCAGGTGACGCCGTCTCCGTCGTAGCCCTCGTCGCAGGTGCACGTAAAGCCGCCGGGGGTGTTCTCGCAATGGGCCGTGTCGGCGCAGTTGTCGAGCCGCAGATCACACTCGTCGATGTCTTCGCAGGTCTGACCATCCCCCCGAAAACCCTCTTGGCAGACACACTCGAACGCGCCGGGACGATTCTCACAGTGCGCGAAGGGATCACACCCATGGACGCCGAGGGCACACTCATCCACGTCGGTGCAGCTCACACCGTTGCCGTTGAAACCGGCATTGCATCGGCACTCGAAGCCGCCGGCGGTGTTCTCGCAGAGGGCGTCGTCGGCGCAATTGTCGAGGCGGAGGGCACACTCGTCTACATCGAGGCAGGTGATGCCGTCTCCATCGAAGCCCGGGAGACAGGCGCACTCGAAGCCACCTTTGGTATTGGTGCACAGAGCGTCCTCGGCGCAGTCATCGATCCCCTCGGCACACTCGTCGATATCATGGCACCCCGCATCGGCTTCGCTCCACCCCGCTCCGCAGTCGGGGTCGAGAGGTACAGGCAGGCTTTCAGGGGCATGACAGGCCGTGAGCAAGAGCACCATGCCCAGCCAATGCGCCCACTCCATCGCCGTGACCTTCGACGCTCTCGTGAGCGGGGCCGAGGCTTCACCGGGGTCGTTACTCGCTCGACCGCGGGGGACCCGGATGGGGCCCTCCAAAGTCATCTGCCTTGGATGCTGTCCTCCGTCTGGAGACCGCCGAGGGCGCTGGCCCGCGGGGGGAGATAGGATTGGCTCAGCCCGGTGCACGCCACAGCTCCGACAAGGGGCCGGCAGCGATCCGACCACCGCCTTCGCCGCCGAAACGGTCCAGCTGAATCCCCGCGCAATATCCCAAGGTGTTGAAGAGGTTAGAGACTTGCCGGTTATTGGGCCGATTGGCACGGGGATAGACAAGGGTTCTTCCGCCGGTTCGAAGACCCATATTGGCGCCCCCCATGAGCAGGATCGGCCACTCTTCGCCATGGGAGTGATGCGTGTTTCCATTGTCGGACATATAGAGAATGACCGTGTTGTCCAACATGGTGCCGTCGCCTTCGGGAATGGCTTTGAGGCGTCGCGCCAGACGGGCCACTTCTGCCACGTGTCGAGCGGTGACTTCATAAATGAGCGGTCGTGCGCTGGAGTCCTCGCCGGCCAGGTGATGCAGGTCGTGTCGTCGCGGTGACTCCCGACTGAGTGTTTGATAGGCGAGGTCGAACCCCGACAGGCCGCTGCCCGATCCGATTACCACCACATTGGTCAGGGCCGCTCGGAGCGCCGCGAACGCGAGGTCGAACTGATCGGCGAGACGGGTTAACGGTGGGGCTTCGTAGAAGCCCCCCGGATACACCGATACCGGCGGCATCAACTGCCGGAGGGGTTGAGCCATATTGACTAGGCGGGTGCCCCGGAGCCGCAGGGCATCGATGGATTCCCCATAGCGGACGAGCTTCTCCCGCTCCTCGCCTAGGCCCCGGAAACGCGCCAACCTACGAGTCACGTCGTCTTTGGCGAAATCAAGAAGTCGAGCCCGTTTGCGAAAGGCCCGAATCGAGGCCGCATTCCCCACTGAGCCGAACAGATAACCATGGGTCGTAATGGGGTCTAGAATTATGGACGCCGGTCGCTTGGGGCCAAGGGCGCAGGTGGCGTGAACTAGGGGGTTTGGATTGCTGCCGATGCCGATTCGAACCACATCGAACGGCGTCTCTCTCCGCACCTCGGGCAGACTTCCGAGCAGGGTGTCGATGGTCTGGCCCCCTGGGTTTCCGATGCCCGCGCGCATGCAGCTCAAAGCACCCGTGTTCGACGTATGTCCCCCACCGGTGATCAAGCTCGAAAGCCCCAATAGCACCGTAGCATCGGCAATCAACGACTCGCCGTGCTCCCCTTCGGCGAGTGCGCTCAGGGCCGGGGCGTCTGACAATGAGTCGGGACCGATGTTCATCAGTTCTTCGTGCCCGTAGCCACGGTTCATGGCGGGATCGAGCTGCACTTGACCACCCACCGTCCGATATGGGCTCGCCGTGGCCTGGTCTTCGATGGCGGCCAAGGCTGCTGGTGATGCGAAGGTCCCAGGCTCGATCCCGTTGCCTTCCACAAGAAGGACGAAGCGCCGCGCCTGCGCCGGCCGGGCCTGGGCCCGCGCCCGAGGCAAGGAACCGGCCAGGTACGCGCCCCCCGCACCCAATCCCATCGCCTGCATGAAGGCGCGTCGGTCGATGGTCATTGTGCCTCCTCACCGTCTACGACGGTCCTAAACAGAAACGAATCGCTAAGCACCAAACTCTCGAGCATGGTCACAAACGAACCGCCGCTGTCGTCATAGGCCGCCTCCATGGTCGCTAGGGTACAGGCATCGGCCAAAGTCTCGTTTCGGCCCATGAAAGAGCGGAAGGTCTGCCGGACGAAACATCGCTTGACGTGGTTCGAATCAGCCAGGCGGGTGACCAGGTCGATGGCGTCGTCCACCGGCCCGTCCAATACAGGATCGGGCATGAACTCGAGCACGCTGCGCCCATCGGGCTCTTGCCCGTGATCATCGGCGCGCAGGAGACCAGCGTGATTATAGAGTTCGAACGGCTTACCCAGGCTGTTCATCAAACGATGACAGCCCATGCACTCTGGGTTCCCCTCGATACTCACCGCCACCCGCGTCCGCGCGTTATTGGCCGGATCACTCGGGATGAGCTTGGCCTCCACCATCACAGTGTCGAGACCGGGTACGTGCTCGCAGAGCAAGCTTTCGCGAACCCAACGCCCGCGGTGGACCAAGCTCGCGCCATCCTCGAAGTTCCCTCCATGGGCCATCAGCCAAGTGGGGTGGGTGAGGACCCCCGCTCGAACGCCCTCGGGCATCTCGCGCCAGCGCGCCTCTCGGGTGGGCGCCACGGGGGCATCCAAATCGAAAATGAGGTGGATCGTACGCATGGGGTTTAGAAGCCATAGGCCGAACGCATCGTCGGGGTATCCCCCGGCGGGCACATAGTATCGTCGGGTGGTCAAAAGCGTGCGCAATACGTCTCGGTCTTCCACCACGACTCGCGCGATGGTGTCATCGAGTTGCTCCACGAAATCCGGCTCCTTCATCGTGCCGTTCGTGTTTTGGGCGTGGAGATGATTGAAGCCTGTGGTCACAAGCTCGGGCAAGGGGAAGGGCTGCCCGTCTTGGGCGGTGGTTGCAACGGGTGAATCTTTGAAAACGTCCTTGGCACGGCCGTATCCGAGCCACTCTTGAAAGAAGCGCTCGAGCTTCTTGGAGAGCCAATAACTGGACCGGTTTTCGAGGGTCCCCCGAGTCTCGTCGAGGTATCGGTCCCATCGCATCGGGTCAATCCCCGCCGCGTACGTCCGAATGAGGGCGCGAAGGGTGTCGGGCTCGTGGATGGAGCCGTCTTCCGCGGCATCGCGAATTCGATGGAGGTAGCCTTCAATCGGGCCCGAGTACCACAAAACCCCGGTGGTCTCCGTAACCCGCGTGGGCGAAACCCCGGGCGCACGGTCGTCTAACGTCAACGCGAGGGCCTTGGCGAGTTGCCAGGTGCCGAGGGGCGCCCGACCATCTTCGGCCAGGTCCAAATCACCGCTCTCGTCACGGAAGAGCGCACCAGTGGTCAGCCACGCCGCCGTGCCGATCTCCTGCAGCGTGTCAGCCCGCTCTGCCGCAGGGTCCAGTTCGTCATCGATGACGTCTTGGGCAAACGCGCGCAGAGCCTCGAATTCTTCGTCAGAGGGCGGCCGAAAGAGCACCCCATGCCGCAAGAGAGTGCGTACATAATCGTCGATGCATTGATCGGAGGGCGGCTCGGCCCTGCCCGTTAGAATGCACGTAATATCCACGGGATAGCTCGCCGCTTCGCGAATCCGATGAATATCCCAGTGGTCGCGCCTCGACCAGGCATGCCACCCGGCGGCATGGGCTCCTAGGTACATGTCGAGGGCGGTGACATCGATGGTCACCCCTCTCGAGAAGGTCGTGTACTGCATATAGCTCGGTGCCAGCATGGGATTATTCTGGATGGCGGTTCTGGGGATCCGTCCGCCGCCGGTCAGCGGTGAAGGCAACGACATAGATCGACTCATGCTGTAGGTGATCTCTCGCCGCTCCATGCGGCGAATTCGAGGCGGCGAGCTGGAGGGCGCGCCGTCACACATGAAGAGCGCGTCCTGGTCCAATAGATTGGGATGGAGCGTCTCGTCTAGACCGTCCGCCGGGTCTTCGAAATCGGCGGGGTCGAGCTCGTCGATCCAGGCGGCCAAGCGGGCCAAGGCAAGAGGGCTCACCGCGGGTTGTCCCAGAGGCATCGGACGTCCGCGTCCCTCGGCGGGCGGCTCGAGATGGGTATGGGCCAGCTTGTGATAGAGATAGCTGCGCCGGTGGTCACCGGGCTCGACGAGGTTCAGCGGAGACTGGCGGCTCTGACGCCCGACGAGCTGGTTGATGTCCCGTAAACTGGGATAGGTGGACACGTGACACAGGACACAGGCGTCCTCGCCCGCCGAGAGGATGTCTTGGACCAGATCGAGGTTGGTGCACACTTGGCCGTCACCAAGATCACCTGGTGGACACTGACAGTCAAAGCGACCGGGGCGCTCGATGCATTCGGCACGCGAATCGCAATCGTCCAATCCCAGCGCACACTCTGCGATGTCTTCGCAGCGAACCCCGTCGCCTTGAAAGCCCGGTAAACAGGTGCAGCGGAAGCTGCCCGGCACGTTCTCACATCGCGCGTCTTCGGCGCAGTTGTCGATTCCCAGGGTGCACTCATCGAGTTCGTCGCACACGCCGTCGGGTCCGCCGTAGCCGGGGTCGCACTCGCACTGAAAAGCGCCGGGCGTATTGAGACAGGTACTGTTTTGGGGGCAGTCGTCCAGCGCTTCGCCGCACTCGTCAATCTCGATGCATGCCAAGCCGTCGCCACGGTAGCCCGGCAGACAGGCGCACGCGAATCCGCCAGGGCTATCCGTACAGCGGGCGTGATCGGCGCAGTTGTCGGTGCCCAGGGCACACTCGTCGAGGTTCGTACAGACGCGACCATCCCCGACATATCCGTCATGGCATCGGCAGAGCCGGGTGCCGATCTGATTGACGCATGTCGCGTCGGCCGCACATCCCCCATTGGCGGCGACCCCGTCACCGTCCAAAGTGACAAAATGACTCTCCACTGCATCGGCGGACCGCACACTGCCATCGAGCCCTGTGCCGCCCCTATCGAGGGGGGTGCCGAAATCAAAATCCACAATCGAGGGCGGCGCATCGGCCCACCGGAAATGCACCGGCGTATTTAAGACTGCGGTTTGGAGTCGACCCTGGCCATCGAAAGACACGGCTCCGAGCATGATGTGGACGGGCTGGCCCGGTAGGCGGCCAAGAACCTCGGCTCCATCCATCACCAAGTCCAAGGTCCAGGTCTGCACAGCGGTCCGCGTACCGTACACCTGTACTGGATGTGCATTGCCCAGCGCATCGACCAGGTCGATTCGCCCGCTCAAAGCACTGGTTTCGGCAGGGGCTGTCGGATCGAATTGGCCCAGAACGCCGTCGGCGACGGAAAACACCGCCGTCGCCCGAACCCAGGATGTGGCCATGACCACGGCACACTCGTCGACATCTTCACACCGGCCACCATCGCCGTGGTAACCGGGGTTACACATGCATTGATAGCCACCGACAGTGTTCAGGCATCGAGCTTGGGCATTGCACTGAGCACTGCCGAGGGCACATTCGTCTACGTCGATGCAGTCGAGCCCGTCTCCTTGGAGGCCATCGCCACATTCACAGCGATAGGCACCGTCGGTATTCACGCAGTGCGCGCCAGGATGGCAGTCGTCCACCTCAGCCGCACACTCATCCACGTCGGCGCAGGCAATCCCATCCCCCGCATAGCCCGCGGGGCAAACGCAGCGAAACGCGCCATCGGTGTCGATGCAGGCCGCCACGTCGGCGCAATTATCGGTCCCCAAAGCACACTCATCGACGTTGTCACACACGCGGCCATCGCCGACGAACCCGGCATTACAGGTGCACTCGAAGGCGCCCGGGGTGTTCTGACAGCCGGCATCCACAGCGCAGTCAGCGCGGCCCGTCTCACACTCGTTTACGTCAAGACAGTGCCGGCCATCTCCGGCGTATCCCTCCTCACAGGTGCACTCGAAACCGCCCGGAGTATTGCTGCATTCGGCTACGGGAGAGCAAGTCGACGGATTCGCCACACACTCGTCCACATCGCTGCAGACGACGCCGTCTCCGACGTACCCCGCATTACAGACACACTCGAAGCCTCCCCAGGTATTGCGACATCGTGCATCGGCGTGACAATTGTCGACACCCTCTGCGCACTCGTCCCGGTCATCGCAGCGCCGACCATCCCCGCCAAATCCACCGTCGCAAATGCAGTCATAGCCGCCCCACTGATTGATGCAGGTGGACGACGGCGGGCAGGTATGCGTCCCGTCCTCGCATTCGTTGACGTCGTCACACAATCGGCCATCACCCGTATACCCCCCGGGACACGTGCATTCGAAGCCGCCCGCCGTGTTCGTACACACCGCGTCTGCGTGACAATTGTCCGCCAAAGTCGTGCACTCATTGAGGTCGGCGCACACCACCCCGTCACCCTCATAGCCGTCGAGACAGACACAGCCGAAGCCACCAGGTGTATTTTCACAGCGGGCAGCATCGGCGCAGTTGTCCAAGCGCAGCGCACATTCGTCGAGGTCTTCACACGCGTGCCCATCGCCTCGAAAGCCATCCCGGCAGACACATTCGAAACCACCCGGCGTGTTCTCGCAGCGGGCAAACCCATGGCAGTCGTGCGACCCACGAGCACATTCGTCAATGTCAGCGCACGTGGTCCCGTCGCCGGCAAACCCTGTGATGCAGAAACAATCAAAGCCACCGGGGGTGTTCTCACAGCGCGCATCGTCGGCGCAGTTGTCGATGCGTAATCTGCATTCGTCCACGTCGACGCAGTGCTTGCCGTCCCCCTCGAACCCCTCGAGGCAGGCGCACTCGAATCCACCCTCAAGATTGGTACAGGTGGCCGACTCGGCACAGTCGTCTAGGCCTCGACTACATTCATCGACATCAAGGCACCCCGCGTCGGCTTCACTCCATCCGAACCCACAATCGGGAGTGTAGGGTTGGGGTAATTGGGTGGGGTCGTTACACCCCCAGGTGAGCAACGCTGCGAAAAGAAGTCTGTTCCAAGTCGACACTTTGGAACCCCCCAGCCCCTTCCTTCTCTCCGACCATGAGTCGAATAGAAGGCCCGTACACCCGAGAGTACCGGGAGACGGGAGAAGAAACCAAGGTCATTGGAGCCGAGGCGACCCCTCGAAAAACGGCCAGATGGGGGTGCTAGTCCTCGCGCTCAAAGGCAAAAGCGAGCGCGACTAAACACATCTCGTCGAGAGTCTCGTCACCGAGGCGAACCTCGCCGGGGGCCTCGAGGCCGAGCCGACTGAGGGCGCCGCTGACCAATGGATTGTTCATGGAATTGTCGTAGGTGCACTCGATGGAGAGGACGGTGCCGGGGGTAAAGGTGGGGAGCGTCTCGAACGGGGTGTCATATTCGTAGACCCGTTGCCATTCGAAGCTGTATTTCGGCGCGCTCACCAAACATTCCTGGGCAGGACGCTCGATGGCTGTGGTCGGGGTGGCAACGGTCTCACATTTGGCAAACTCTCCGAGGAAGTCCCCGGACTCACGTCCGAGTCGAAACGCTGTGCTCAGGCAGCCCCAACAGGATAACTCCATGGCATCCCACTCGGCGGGACAGGCGTTCTGCGTACAGCCCAAGAAGTCATCTGCATCTTGGCACCCATTGGCCTGTGAGCAGAGCACCATTCCCATCAACATATTGGGTGCACACGCCATCTCGCCGGGGGCCGCGCGTTCGATTCGAACATTCTGTTTCACACCGGCGTAGTGCATATGCGGGGCAATCCCCAAGAGTTTGACCTCCTTGAGGTTTTCTCGACCGCCCGCCCCCGATCCGGGCAAATTGCCGTCAAACGTCCAGCGGTTGATTTCGAGGTGTTCTGTGGCCCCTGGCGGGATGATAAAGTCCGGCCGCGTCGTCTCCCCCTCGTTGGCTACTAAGCCCATCCCGGGATGTGCCACAAAATCGAAATTGCCCATGAGTTGGATGTAGACCTCGTACTTGGGCGGTGCGTCTGCATACTTGAAGCGCAGCTTGGTCTGGTCCATCAGATCGCCGGCGCCCCCTTGAGGGGAATAGTGCATTTGCATGACAAAGAGCGTGCCCGCGGAAATCCGCATCGCCATGTCGTCGGGTAAGAGCGAAGGTCCGATGCCTGGTGCCCAGGCACCGGCGGTCGCCCCGGGGACCCCTGCACTCCCGAAACACTCATAGGTGCCGTCGGGGCCCATCTTGTTGAGGCTCTCGCGGGTTGGGTCTGTAAAGAGGACGATATGATGTACGAGGGCTTTGTTGTCGGGGAGGTATTCAATGCCCTTGATCCAGGTCTCTTCTTCCATGCCTGGGTCGATGACGACACACACGAACTGATCACCACCGGCGTCTACGGCAACGGGGTTTTCTGCGCCCCCCTCGAAATCCCAATCCATCAGACCCGATTCGGCAGGTGCCGGGGACGATGAATCATCAGCGGGATCGCCCTCTGGGGCCCCGGCTTGGGCCCAGGCCGCCATGGTGGCGATTTGCTCGTCGGTCAGACTCAAGTCGTTCTTGAACGGAAACCGAGGGGTACATTCGTCTGAGGAGAAGGCGCCCCATGGAGGCATGGTCCGCGCTTGAACGGCCGCAGCCATCGCCATGGCCCAGGGCTTGGCGGCCGTGAAACCGTTGAGGTCGAATCCCCCGGCACCGCCCTCCACATGGCAGCTGACGCAGCTGGCATCGAGAATCGGTTTGACGTCTTTGTAATAGGTGACGGCTTCGGACTCGGGCTCAGGGTCAGGGTCAGTCTCGGGGGCCATCATCATAGGGGATGGATCATCGGGACTCGTCGTGGACGCATCATCGTCCGAACACCCGATGAAAACCAAACCAAGACACAGCCACAGCCACTTATCGGACATCCCCACCGCGAACCCTCCTGTCAAATGTACCTGATTACCGCGTCTAAATTAGCGAACCTGTACTGGGTCCGGCAACTCGGACTCGCCGATGCATCATTGATCGCGCTTATGGACAAACAGCCAATGCATCGGCTTCCCCGTTTCGGAGACGCAGTTGGTCGGCGATTTCCCAGACGGCGCACAGAGCCGGCTCCACTCGCAGACCACGCGCTGCATTGTCGGTCAATTCATTGGCCGCCAAACGACCGGCGCCGCCGGTAATGCGAATCCCATCGGCGGCACTGTGATGAATGAAGGTGTTGCGCACCGACGCCTCACCGCCGTTGATGCTCAAGATGGCATCGGCCGCCCGCACACCCGCACAGCAATTGCCGTCGTTTCCGCCCCCGCCATAGCTGATCTCGGTTCCCGCAATCTCCAAGACCGCGTCGGCTCGGGCGATGATGCGTCCCCAGTCACCCGGAGCCGGGAGCGTCACCACGCCGTCCCCGTTGGTATCCCCTCCGAGATCGTGGGTGAGGGACGTAATCCGGACCACGCCCTCATCACCGAGGGTGGTCAATACACCGTGGACGTCGATGTCCAGGTCATCATGCCAATCGCGCGACACGGCCACCTTGAGCAGCACACCGCCTTCGAGGGTCAAATGTCCCTCGGCGGCCACGGTCAGGGGACCGGTCAGGACATAGGGCACATTCGGAGGCCAGACAGCTTCGGTGCTGAGTGTGCCCCCATCTACTTGAACCCCACGATTGACGTCCCGGACGTCATTGCCCCGCACACAGGCTTCGACGAGATTGGGAAATGTCCGGATCGACCGTTGATTGCCGACAATCGTATTGCCGGCGATCTCAGATTCGAGGCCGGCCCGAGTCACCACGAGGCCAAATCCATCGAAGTGGTCGCGCAGTACGTTCTGACCAGCTGAGACGATGCCCGTGGTGCTGATCGATAGACCTTGGCCTCCGTTGCCGGCGACGTGGTTGTCTGCCAAAACGATGTCACCGGTGGTGGTAAAGGCCACGCCGTCGCCATCGTTATTGCTGATGTCACTGTCAATGACGGTCACGGTGGCGTTGCCGCCGTCAATCTGGAGGCCTCGGCCCTGATTGTCTTCGAGGATCATATTGGAGATTGACCAAGCCTCTCCTCCATTCACCGCGAAGGATGCGCCCGGCCCGCGGCTCTTGCGCACCAGCACGTCGTCGACGGCGGGCGGAATCGCCGCATTGACCGTCAGCGCCGCGCCCCCCGCGCGCTCACCTGCACAGCAATTTCCATCATTGCCGCCGCCCCCATAGAGAATGTTCACATGACGGACGGTCCCCGTCGCCCCGCCGGTAAAGCGCAGTCGGCCCCAGTCCCCGGCGGAGGGCGAACTGTCGACCCCGTCGCCGTTGGTATCTCCGCCGAATTCGTCGTCTCGCAGGCTGGTGAAAACGATGGGCTGCTCGGGTGTACCCACCACATCGAGCCGACCGTTGACGATCCACTCGCTGTCGTTATTCCAGTCCCTCACCGCCGGCATCTTGACCACGCTTCCCGCTTCCAGACTCAGGTGCCCGGCGTCACCAACAATCAGGTCTGCAGAACCGGCCATGACGTATTCGATGCCCAGATTGGGCCAGGTGGCCTCGCTGGTCACCGTCCCGGCGAGCACGATGATCCCCCGGTCGGTGTCGCGCAGTTCATTGCCGTGAGTGACGGGATCGACGACGTCTGGCGCCAAGCGGGCGACGACTCGAGCGCCCTCGATGAGATTGCCGTCAATTTGGCTGGTCGAACTGGCTTGATTGACTGTGAGGCCATGCCCGTTGGGATGGTCGCTGCTCGTAGAGTCCTCCATCATCAACGGCCCGGTCGTGGTGACGTTGATGCCATCACTCTGATTGCCGCGAACAGTGACCTGTTCCAATTGCTGCGGGCCGGTGGAGTGCAAGAAGAGGCCGTGTCCCTGATTGTTCTCTGAGCTCACCGCCGTAAGCGACAGCGGCGCATTCTCCCCACGGACCTCGAGACCATGGGCACCGTTATTCTCGAACCGAGCATCGGTGATGTCCCACGCCTCGCCCCCGGTCACAGCGATATGTGCCCCTCGCGCCTGACTGTGCCGGACCACGAGGTGTTCCATGACTGGAGGGACCTCGGTGGTGACACTCAAGGCCGCGTCCGTTCCCCGTGCGCCCGCACAGCAATTACCGTCGTTGCCGCCGCCGCCAAAGTGCACGATGACATTCTGCAAAATGCCGGTGCCTTCACCGGCAAACCGCAACCGACCCCAATCGCCGGCCGCAGGGCTGCTGTCTTGGTCGTCCCCATTGGTGTCGCCCCCAAAACCATCGTCGTTCAGGCTGGTGAAAACGATGGGGTCGTCGGGTGTGCCGGCTGCATCGAGGCGACCGTTGACGGTGATGTCACCGTCGTTATTCCAATCGCGGACGGGCGCCATCTTCATGACCAACCCGGGCTCGAGAGTGAGATGCCCACCAGCCGCGACGGTCAGGTCATGGGTGTGCTCGAGGACGTACTCGAAGGCATCGGCGGGCCATGTTGCGGCCACGGTGACAGCCCCGCGCAAGATGTAAATCCCGCGATCCGTATCCCGAAGTGCGTTGCCGTGAGTCAGGGGATCCATCACATCGGGGACCACCTTGGCCGCGATGCGCGCACCGGCGATGACGTTGTTCTCGAGTTGACTGGCAGCGCTGGCGTTGGAGACCAGGAGGCCGATGCCATCGGCGTGGTCCAGGATCTCGTTCTCGCGCATCAACAAGGCCCCGCTCGTCGTAACCGAAACCCCATTACGGCCGTTGTCGTTGACCATGAGATCGGTCAGCGTCACCTCTCCCGTCGAGTTGACCAGCAGGCCGTCCCCGCCATTGTCGTCGACGGTCAAACCGCTCAACTCGATCCCTGCGTTCTCTCCAGCAACCTGCAAGCCAGGGCCTGCATTGTGATGGAAACGTGAATCCGAGAGGGTCCAGTCTTCGCCTCCGGTCACCTGGATATGCGCCCCCCGCGCCTGACTGTAGGCGATATCGAGATTGGTCATCAGCGGTGGACGCTCATCGCTGATGCTCAGGGCGGCATCGGTGCCCCGAGCGCCGGCGCAGCAGTTGCCATCGTTCCCGCCCCCCCCATAGTGGAGATTGACGTGGACCAACTCCCCTTCACTCCCCGCATGAAAGAGGAGACGCCCCCAATCGCCGGGGGCGGGATCGCTGCCGAGACCGTCACCGTTGGTGTCCCCCCCCAGGGCATCGTCTCTGCGACTCGTGAAGCTAATGGGTGCATTGGGCTCACCGATGGCCGTGAGCCGACCATGGATGTTGAAATCACCGTCGTTATTCCAGTCTCGAATGGCCGGAAATTTGAGAACCAGTCCGGGCTCGAGGGTCAATGTCCGCTCGGCGTTCACGTGAATGTCCGCCCCCGGTGTGACCACATACTCGTAGCCCATCGCAGGCCACGTTGCGTCGATCTCGAGCCGCCCACCCCGGATATAGAAGCCTCGGTTCGTCTGCAGGAGCACGTTATTGTCAGCCACCTCTTGCACGAGATTGGGAATGATGCTCGCGACGTACTCGTGATCTTCGGCAAAAACCGCATCGCTGGCCTCGATGGTATTGCGCCGAACTTGGCTGTCTGCCGACGCGGCAGCGATGATCAGATTGAAGTGATTGGGGTGGTCGCTGATGGCACTGTCGGTCAGGTTCAGCACCCCACCGGCGCTGATGTTGAGCCCGTTTTGGTGATTGCCTTCCACCGTCAGGCTGGTCAGGGTCTGGTCTCCCTGAGACACGGCGCGAATGCCGTCGGCATGGTTGCCTCGGGCCACGATGTCCGAGAGCGTAAATGGTGCCCGCTGGCCGATGACATCCAACCCAATGCCACCGTTGTCGGCGAACTCTCCGCCCTGAACGGCCCATTCGAATCCCCCGGAAATATTGATCTGGGCGCCTCGTGATTGACTCTCCTTGACCCGGACCTTCTCCAATTGAGGCGCGATCTCGCTGTTGATCTCCAAAGTGGCCGCACTGCCACGCGCACCGGCGCAACAATTGCCGTCATTGCCCCCGCCGCCATACCGCATGTGCACATTGGACAAGCGACCACGACCACGCCCAAAGATGCGGACACGGCCCCAGTCACCGCGCGCCGGCTCCAGTTCGCCGTCCTCGTCATCGTTGACGTCACCGGCCGCAGTGTCGTCCCGCAAACTGGTGAAGATGATGGGCGACTCATCGCTGCCATTGGCCTGGAGATCGCCATTGATGATCAGGTCGGTGTCATCATTCCAATCCGTCGACACCGCGAATTTGAAGACCACACCGGCATCGATGGTGAGGGTATCTCCCTCGGCGAGGGTGGCGTCTGCGAGCACGAGACACGGGCTCATGACGCGGGTGATTCGCCGGGTGCCGATATTGCCCTGTAGCTCACACTCGACCACGGGACACTCGGTGTTTCCATCACAGGCAATAGCGTCGGAGCCGGCGCAAATATAGCGATCCAAGAGACACGGGCCGCACGGTTCGCCCACAGCATGGTCGAGGGCAGCACACCCGCCACACTCGTTCTCCACGCCACCACCCAGGTCACCCTCACAGATGATCCGGTCCTCATCGGAGCATCCCCAGCGACCGCTATTGCAGGTGCCACAGGCAACTCCCAATAGATCGGCACCGAAGTCGATGTCACCGCAGCCCCCGCAGACATTGATGGTATTGCCGCTGCACACCGTCTCGTTGGCGTTCTCACCACAGATATATTGATCGAGGGCGCAGGTTCCGCACGCTTGGCCCGGTGGGTTTTGAAGCGGCTGACAGCCCCCGCATTGATTGGCGGGGGTGTCCCCCACACAGGTGACGAGGTCGCGACCGAGACACTCGAAGATGCCGTCTTGGCAGGGACCACATGCACCGCCGACGGGGTTCTCCAGCGCTGCACAGCCCCCGCAGGCGTTGCGCGCCGCGTCCCCACGATCATCGACACATTGCAGACGTCCATCGGCATCACAGCCCCAAAGGCCGCTACCACAGGTGCCGCATCCAGTGCCGACCTCGAAGGGGAGTTCGCCGCAGCCGCCGCATGCATTGGTGGCGTCGATGCCCCGGTCACCCTGACAGATCACAGCGTCGAGTCCGTTACACACGTAGACCCCACTGCCACAGGTGCCACAGGCACTGCCCGGCTCGGCTTCGAGTTCGGCACAAGACCCACACCACTCGGGCCCTGTCACGTCTGTCTCACACCCGTTCTCCGGATCTTCGTCACAGTCCCCAAAGCCCTCATCACAGTCGAGGACACACAGTCCCTCGACACACCGACCCGTGCCGTTTTCACCGGCACAGACAAAGCCACAGGCACCACAGTTTTCCGGATCGTTTTGAAAATCACGCCCCTCACACGAAGCGCATTCCCCCATCTCGCAGATCTCGTTTTCGCCGCAGGCCGCCGGTGCCGTCCACTCGAGACACCCATCACCGTCCGCGTCTCCACAGGTCTGCAGAAGACCCTCATCGGTGCACTGGGCATCCCCCTCGGCGCAGTCGGCCTCTTCGCAATCACCGCGCACCACTTTGCTGATGGTGAGTACCCAGGCATCCGCTGCATCGATGCTGTCGATGAACACAAAGACCCGCTGCCGAGCATTGAGGAGCAGTTCTACGCGGGGGTCTGTCCCATCGGTGACGGCGCAGGCCACCTCTGTGCCGCGTTCGCGACACGTAGACCGAACGTAGAGGGCGACGGTGCCTTGGGAGCCATCGGTGTCGAAGCGCCAGCGACCTTCTTCGGGCGCGGTAAACTCGAAGGCCGTCTCGGGGCCATTACCGCCGCAGGTACCATTGGTGCTGCTCTGGCCCTCGTTCTGCCCTTCGAAACGCCCGGCCTGCCCAATCAAGGCCGCGTTACAGGCGTGCATACTCGAAACGCCGAGATCCGAGGATGGAGGGCCTGCGTCCCCGCCGCTGTCTCCTGTCGCATCAAGATCGGCCCCGGTATCCGCGCCAGGATCATCGGCCCGTGAATCCCGGAGGGTCCCGCTCGATCCGGCGTCAATCGTCCCCATGAGGCTCGTGTTGGTGGGTGCGGCGTCGTCGCATCCTAGCGAGAAGACGAGGCCCATGAGGCCCATCGTGGCCAAAAATCGTCGTTCCATATTCATTCCCCGAGAGTCCCTGCGGGGGTCTCTTAACACGGGACGGCTGGCCGAAAGTAGTCGTCTGTCACGGCTCGCGATACAGGGTGCGGAGAGGGAAAAGGAGGGCGTGGGATCGATGTGCGAGAAGGCCTGTGACAGTCAGGAGAGACCCGCGGGCAGCGGCCCCGCAAGGCAAAGGCGCCCCCCAACCTGATGCGCGCCCACAGAACCGACGCAAGACGGTCTTTCGAGGCCCATCGACGCTCGGTTTTCCGCGCATCCTCGACCGCGTTCGCGCCAGCCTACACAGGCATCCAATGCAGTCGGTCAACGCAGGTCCGCGACTCACTCGATGACCCTTGCGAGGTGAGGCCTCACGCAGATAGATCCGTCTCTTCGAGACGTCGTTTGGGGGGGGAGATTTGGGAAAGGGCGCATCATGGCGTGGCGCCTGGGTCGTTTAGACCGATGGCCGCCATGATGCGGGTGGTCCGACGCAGGTCAGACCACCCAAGCGGGCGGGCCGACCCTGAATCAGGTCGACCCCTGGCAATTGCCAGTGCCGCTTACTCGGAAAGGATGACGCGGTCGATGAGGTGGATGACACCGTTGGACGCGAGGATGTCGGTCTCGATGACCGTCGCGCCGCCAACCACGATGTTTCCATCCATGTCCTGGGCGACGGAGATGGGTCCACCCAGCGTCTGAATGCTATCGAGGCCGTCAGCGAGGGCCGCACGAACGGCGGCTTCCGGGAAGCCCCCGTCCACCGCGTGGTGCTGAAGTACCGTTGCGCGCAGCTCTGCATCGGCGGCAACCGCGTCGAGCAGTTCGGCGTCGAGGAGTTCGAACGCCGCGTCGACGGGCAAGAAGACCGTAAAGGGGCCATCACCCTCCAGGGCCATGGCTACGGCAGGCGTATCGTTGATGAGTCCACCGACCGTCGCGAGCGGCGCGCCGCCCTCGATGGCCTGACCAGCCACCTCCGCGAGGGTGTCGAAGCCATCCACACAGAAATCACCGAAGCCTTCCTCGGTGTAGGTGACGAGCCTGAGGGTCTCGTTGCAGGTGGTGTGGTTACACGCACGCTCGGT
>Ga0115011_10001005_pt1 | contig 20878 bp, 47 predicted proteins | sample TroAtlMetagenome_2_FD_88705 | JGI IMG/M metagenome (GOLD analysis project Ga0115011, IMG submission 88705) | Marine eukaryotic phytoplankton communities from Atlantic Ocean - Tropical Atlantic ANT8 Metagenome | ecosystem: Environmental > Aquatic > Marine > Oceanic | place: Tropical Atlantic...
CGCCTAGAGTACCACACAAATCAAAATCTTTATTTTCTATTAAAATTTGATGTGGAAAGATGTGTTTAATATCTTTGAGGGATAAACTATTATTTCCTGTAAGTTTCATGCCGCGTCTTGTTCTTGCACAGATAGGGCATTCAGCATTACAGTTTGCAGTTATTTCTAGTTCATAATTTTGTATATCATTTATATTCATTTGTCTATCCAGAATACTAGAATATTTACAACAAATGTCAACTAATTTGGTTGGCTCTGGGGGAAGGACTCGAACCTCCACGGTAAATATATTGCAGTATCTTTACCACACGAGAAACAATCGTGCATGTCTACCAATTTCATCACCCCAGATCAATAACCTAGGCCGCTTGTTCAATACTATTTTTAGTTGAACCCGGACCTTGTGTAGCTAATGCAGAGATCATACGTGTCATACCTATGCCTCCTCCAACTCTTGGAAAGAAGTCGTGTTGCAAGAATTCTTCTAGTTCTGCTTCAACACGTTCTTTACCAAACTTATCAAATAATAAGTTTGCGTATCCGCCATCTGTAATTGTATGAAAAGTATCACGCATTTGTTCTACGTCTGTTGAACGCTCTGCTGATCCTATAGTTTCCATACCACCTAGTATAACATCAATCTTTTTACTAGTACCATCTGCACGTCTACTCATATTCCAGAAAGGACTTGTAAACTCTGGAAAGTCTGCAATCATACAGCTACCAAAGTTATTAAACATAGAAGTTTCATGTGTTGCTTCTAGCTCTCCGTCTGTTTTAAAATGACTTTGCCATTCAGCATAAGTTTTTTCAGTAAGATAATCAAATCCTAAGTACTGAACTAATTCGTACTCCATCTTCTTTAAATCATCGTAGTCGCCTGGCATTTCAAATTCAAACATTGGAAATATTATATCATGTCTACCTGGTATTGCGTTTGGTTCTTGTCTGTAGGAAGTGGAGATACAAAAAAACCCCTTACTAGAGGGGCGTGTTAAAAGTTCGTATTCGAGCCACATCTGGCCTGTTTGTGGTAACGGCCATACTTGGCCTGCGTAATTATATGTTGCCACATTGTACGGATCTTCACAAGCCGCTAATATGCTAAGCCTGTTTTGTGTATGTACTTCTTGGAAACCTTTTTCCAAAAAAAATGACCTTAAAAGGCCATTTGCGTGTGTATATTTCTCTGGATTTATTAGTTGCGTCATTATTTTTTCCTTTTCCTTGCATTTAGACCAAAAAAAATTTAGGTCAAAAAAAATTTCGACCGACTTGACTTGATCGTATCGAAGTATTTATCCTTTACCAAAATTTATCCACTATTTTAGATACCGGAGACCATTTATGCTAGTTTAACTTTATCAAGACCCACCTTAAATAATTTACGACTTTGAAGAAAGTCGCTACAAACGATAGGAAAGGAGATCCACTATGGAAATCTTAACTAAAGTCAAAGGATGGGCTTCTGCGTTAGCTGAAGCTGGTATAAGTCTAATTGCATTAGGCATAGTACTAGAAGTCCTTTTTAACGGGCAGAACATTCCGTTCTGGCCTAACATAAATGTAATCGGAAACATACAAAGTATTGTTGCAGGGTTTTCTGCACAAGGCTTAGTTGGCTTGGTTGCAGTATGGGTGTTATATTCAATATACAATAGAAAATAATTCAATTATATCATTGAAAATCGAAGACAACCTATAAATAGAGTTGTGGCGTGTTAAAGTCTCTTCTTGCCACAACTTACCACTACAGAAAAACGTAAGAATCAAATAATAGGAGAAATATATGATTAGAAACGTATTATTGGCAGGTGTAGTCCTTTTGGGTTCAATTTCTATAGCTCATGCTGTAGACATTAACGAAAGGTTATCACTTGATACAGAAATGAAAGTGTCACACAAATTAGATGCTGAATCTACTTTGTTTACTATCAACCCTGAACTATCATGGGACGCATCAACATCTTTAGAGATGACAATGGGAACTAAGATCACTGGTTGGGATTCGACATTAACTGGCGATCGTTTTATAATGTTTGATGCATTAGAAAACGGTTCACACCCTGACATTGATCTAGGTGCAACTTATACTCTTACAGGCGGAATGGAAATATTTGGTAATACCAAGTGGGACCTAAACGAGGGCGAGAGAAAAGAAATAGAAGTAGGTTTAGCTTACACATTCTAAGTTCTTAATACTAAAATCCCAAGGTGCTTATATATTAACTGCCTTGGGATAATCTTTTTTATCAATTTGTTCTTTTAGATTTTTAATTTCTTCTTCTAACTCAGTTATTCTAAGTTTATATTGAGTAGCTAACTCTGACCATTTTCTAAGTTCTTCTAATCCTCTGTAACCATACTCGGTATAGCCGTTATCAAAGTCTATGTCTTCTTTAAGAATATAGTCTTCTTGTTCTTTAGTTAAGGCTGTCATATATTACTCCTTATTTTTTGCAAGGTGATGAAGCAGTTCATCTTTTGATAGTTTAAATCGACTCTTAGTCCATTTATCTTTTAAAGAATTTAGTACCTTGCCTATTTCAGGTCCTGGCTTTAACCCTTTTGCTAATAAGTCTTTTCCTGTTACAGGAAACTCTGGTTGTTTGTAACTTCGTATTATATCTACTAAAGCTGGCTGTTGTTGAACACTTAACAATGCAAGAACATACTCCTTTGGAGTACCTTGAGCTAACATATCTTCAGCTGAATCACTATCTAACGTATTGTGCTTGTGTTTAGTTAAAAATTTTAATAATGCTCCTTCTGGTCTACTCATTTTCCAAGTCTGTGCTAACTCAGGAGAGTCAACTAATACTGCTAATGGTAGTATTGCAGATTTTGGTCTCTCTAATTTTGTAATAGCTTCAGCATTTTTTACTGGAAGTCCTATTTGTTGTGCAACTCCAGTGCCTCCCATAAACTTAAGAGCTTCACTAGCATTTCTTCCTAGCAAAGTTTTTTGTACTTCAGCCCACACTCTTTCAACACTTATTCGTCTTAAGCCGTCTGCATTCTTTTTAATTGCATCAAGAGTTTCATCATTCCATTTAGGATCATTTAATTTACTTTGAAACCTAAAGTATCTTAGAATACGTAGGTAGTCTTCTTTTATTCTTTCTTCAGGATCTCCAACAAAGACACTTACTTTATTTTGTAAGTCATCTAAGCCTCCGAAGTAATCATATAGCTTACCATCAAAGTCTAAACTCATTGCATTATAAGTTAAGTCTCTTCGTTGTGCATCTTCTTTCCAATCCTTAACAAAGTCAATCTTAGCATGTCTGCCATCAGTTTCTGTGTCAGCTCTTAGTGTTGTTATTTCGTATGGTTGATCCAACAAGACAGTTAAAGTGCCATGTTCTATTCCTGTTGGTTTGTATCTAATTTCTGCTTTATCAAAAATATCTTGCATTTCTTCTGGCGTAGCATCTGTAGACAAATCAATGTCTTTAGGTTTTTTATGAAGTGCTAAATCTCTTACTGCTCCGCCGACGATTCTAACTTCATGCCCATTCTTCGTCAAGAGTTTATCTAACTGCCTAAGCTCGTTAGTCATTAGCTCTTTAAAAGCCTGTGTATTAATCTTTTCAAATTCGTCTGCTCTCATGATACTATATTTATTTGAGTATGGCTTTCACTTTCCAAGGAGTAAAACATACAGTTCCTAAACTAATATGATCTGCACCTGCATCTAAATAGTATTGTGTATGCCATTTCTCAGTTACTCCTCCTCCAGCTATTACTTCAACGTGTGGGTGTGTTTTCTTTATGTACTCAATCAATCTTAACGTGTGTGGAACAAGTACTCTACCACTAAGTCCGCCTTTTTCAGTTGGCAAAGTATTACTTGCATGTATCTGATTATACCCTAATTCTACTATTCTGTCAACTAGTTTGTTACTCGAAGTAGGAGGTATTTTGCAAATGCACCAGTACCTTCCATACTTTGGCCAAAGCTCAAAGCCGGGTAACTCACTTGCACCAACATCTTTATCAAGGTTAGGACAACTTATGTTTATTTCAACATTTTGTTTTTCAGGAACAATGCTGTCTAGATTAATCCAGTCATAACGATCTATTGCCGCCAAGCTCATTACGTCAAAGTATCTTGATCGCTTTAAGCCTTCTTTGACTCCTGCATTCCGTAAGCCAATTTTATTCCGCCAGCACCAACCGCCTTCGCCTTTAACGTATCTTAATGTTTTTAATATTTGCCAGGCAAGACCAGGACGAGGATGTAAGGTCCAAGAACCTGTTACACTAATTGCATTACTAAATGATAGGTAGTTTCCAAAGGGAGCTGAAATGAAATACTTCATTTACTTCAGCCATGCTATCTTTAACCCTTCCTTTTGTCTACGTTCATGTTCTTCTAACGAGCCTGGATATCTCCAACCCCATATAACAACTAAGACCATAAAGCCTCCTGTCCACATAATAGCATTTATATTACCTGTAGTAAACCACATAATAATTAAACTAGACATCATTGTTAAGACCATAGCATATTTAAACTTAGTTGGAAAAACTCTTTTTGAAGACCAATTAGTTAGGAACGGGCCAAATATTTTATGATTCATTATCCAGTTATGCATTCGTTCACTACTCTTAGCAAAACAAAAAGCCGCACCAACTGCTGGAGTAGACCAAGGTAACCCTGGCAAGTAGATTCCAATAAATGCAATAACAATTAATATACAACCCAATGAGAACCAAAGGGCTTTCTTTAAACTAAAATTCTTTATCATTATAATACCTTCCTGAGAGCTTCTACACAATCACTTATCATAGCATCTGTATGAAAAGGAGTAGGTGCAAATCGCAATCTCTCTGTACCAACTTCTACAGTTGGATAGTTAATTGGTTGAACATATATGTTATGTTGATCTAATAACGTATCACTCAACTCTTTACATCGAACAGCATCTCCTATCATTACAGGAACAATATGAGTTGTTGCATCTTTATGCATTTCTATATTGTGCTGAGCTAAACTATTTCTAAGTTTACTAGCTTGTGCTTGATGTTGTTCGCGAAGCTCGTTATGATCCATCACATATTTAATACTAGCTAATGCACCAGCACAAATAACTGGACTTGTTGATGTTGTGAATATAAATCCTGAGGCAACAGAACGAACGGCATCGATGACTATATCATCTCCTGCAATGTATCCGCCCTGTAGTCCAAAGGCTTTTCCTAAGGTACCATTAACTATATCAACTCTGTCTTGTAATCCTAGTTCTTCTATCTTACCACCACCCCGCTGTCCGTATAAGCCAACTGCGTGTACTTCGTCAATAAATGTAATTGCCCCGTATTTCTCAGCTAAGTTGCAAACTTCGAGCATCGGCGAGACATCTCCGTCCATGCTATACACAGATTCAAAAACGATACAAGGCGTACCTGACACGTCTTTCAAAGCCTGCTCGAGGTCGTCCATGTCATTGTGCGTCCATATTCGCTTTGGAGCACCACTGTGTCGTATACCTTGTATAAGTGAAGCATGATTTTTGCTATCACTTAAAAACACAATGTCGGGAATGATCTTGCTTAGTGCGACCAACGTCCATTCATTTGCAACGTATGCGGACGTATACATTAGAGCTGATTTCTTTTGATGTAATTGGGCTAACTGATGTTCTAGTGCAACATGATAATGACTAGTTCCTCCTATATTACGAGTACCTCCACTACCACTTCCAGTTTGATCTAATGCTGTGTGCATTGCATCAATCACTACTTTATTTTGCCCCATACCTAAATAGTCGTTACTACACCAATTGATTATGTTCTTGATGGCGTACTTAGAATACCAGATGGCGTTAGGAAAGTTTCCTCTTTCCCTAACAATATCGTTGAAAACTCTATACTTTCCGCTTGACTTTAGACTGTTTATAATCTCTTGAAACGGTTCTTTGTTTATCATTTATATATTTCTCGTATGTTTCTTTGTCGATATATGTGTAAGTACCCATGAAAGGGTGTGTCACATTTATAATACCGGCTCGAAGGTTTTCAGCCTCCACTTCGTTGTACGTTTTTATCCATTTGTTTAACCATTTAAACATATACTTTATTTATTCAGATAAATATTAGTATGAATGCATGTTTGAATTGTGGTAGAACTCACGAGGGACGGCTTGTAGAGACATTTAAAGACGGTAATAACAAGCCAATCGATATAGTAGTCTGTGAACACCCAAGATATGCAGTAGACTATGCTAAAGATTATCCAGATGGATATTCAACACAATGGCGTAAATTTGAGGGACAAATAGATGGCACTAAACGGAATATCAACTCAGACTCTTAAGAAAACACGACAAGATAAGAAGTTAGAAATAGCAGAAGCAAAAAGACAAGGCAAAACTGTTACAGCCTCGGCGCAGAACTATTCTATTTCAGGGGCTGTAGATAATACTAAAAATTATTTTAGAGCATTGAATACTCTTGATGCAAGTAGGCTTCCTACTAGATATCATTCTTCAAGTAATACAGGTGCTCTTACTGATAATGCTAATTCAGGGGGCTTACAAGCTGGGCGGCCGTGGACTTAAAATATTATTATGGTGGCTGGCCTTTTTTACAATCTTTTTTCTAGTATCAGGTTGCCAAGAAGAATCTAACGAAGTTCCTGTTCCAACCGGAAAAGGAAAAATTCACGGGAAGTTAAATGAAAGAAAAATACCTTGTAGACTAGTCGCGGTTGAAAAAAGTAAAGACTTAAAAGGTGCTTACCAATGTGTGTACGATCATCCTAAGTCTGATGTGCATGATGTCGTAACTGTAGGGCAAAGTAATATGTGTCCAAACATGGTATATTGCGATAGAAGATAAGAGGGCAAAGTAAAAGATGAGTGAACCTAATTACCTGCTTGTAGGTTTTATGTGTGTAATAATAGTTATTTGTTATGCACTAGGATTTATAATGGGTCAATGGTATGAACAATCAAAACTAAAAGATAAAGAAAGAGCTGAAGAAGCAGAGCGAAAGCTCAAAAAAGCTGGTAGAAGGGTAATAAGGCGATGAATTACGAAGTACATTATTACGATACTGGTAGGACTGACTATAGCACGATGCACCCAGGGAGTTTTGACTTTTGGTACCATATGATTGTACCTTGGGATTTTTTAAATTGGGCTTGGTTAGTTTTAGGATTACTATATGTTATTGTTAAGCTCAACGATAATTTGTTATACATTAAAAAAGATTAACCCCTAGCAACAATTAAGTAAGCTACTAGGGGTTTCCGTTAAATCGTTTGTTGTTATAGCTCGGCTATGCCTGCTTCTCTACTCTTCTACTCTTATAACATTGGACTTCCTTTATTATCTTTTTTGTAGTTTGTATACTTTTTAACTATAACGTTTCTAACCTTGGAAACTTTCGTGTGTATTCAGGCACAACCCTATTCTTATATAATTGTATAACACTTGACTAGAAATGTCAAGTTTTTTCTTCTAGTTCGGGTATATAAGGTTTAAAGTCTGACCCTACAGCATGAAAGCACCAAATACCCGGTCCTGTTGGTGGATCATATTTAACAACCATGCTTATTGTTCCAGTTTGTGGATTTGCATATAAAGTAAATGGTCCTGGTTGCATTATACCGTCAGGACGAATTACAAATGTTTTTCCGATTGCGAATGGAACTTCTTCAAACTTAGTTAGTATTTTATTAACTTCATCTGGTGTACCACAATCAATTAATGCCGGCATGCGGAACATTTTATTAGTAGGATAAAACTGATTAGGATCTATCTCTTTATTTTCTTCTTGTGCTCTTAAGGGACTTGCTAGGAACATGAATAGTATCGTAGCAATCGTTATCAAGTGTGCCATCGTGTATACCTCCACTTGGTGCTATAATTATATATACGATTTATCATTTTATACGCCTAAAAACGGCTTAAAAGTACGTTTCCATCATTCTTTGGCTTGCTAAGTCAACTGATGCTTTCCATTGAGCTTCGCCATCGTGGCCGTAAAAGATATCTTCGTTAGGTTCTACTACCAACCAAGACTTGCGTCTATATACTTCTTCTTGCAACTGTTGTAAAGTCCAAGTACTCATACCACTCATTAGTCTCCAACACTTAGGTAAGTTATTATTAACTATTTTCTCTAGCATTAATTCATCTGAACTAACAGCATTACCATGAGTAGCCATAACAGTATTTGTAGACGACCAATCGGTTGTGTGTAATAATAGTAGACTTTGTTCTGAGACTGGGCCTCCTCTGTATAAGGGAGCATTGACCCCGCTGTTGGCCCCTACGCCTCGCAGTTTATTGATATCTGCGATAGTCATGTTGGTATGTTTATTTAGAATTAAACCTATTACAACGTCTTGTTGTTGCTCATAGACATATACTACACTCTTTTGAAAGTAAGGATCTCTCATTGCATGGGGCTTTGCGACTAACAATTTCCCTTTGAAGTTGGTTTCGTGCAACATTTAGTTTAACTCCAATCTGGTAATGGTCCGCCATGTTTTTTGCCTTTAATCTTCTTACCACCCACTGAGATTCTTCTCTTACCTATTTTATGACTCTTCTTACCGTCTCTTGATCGTAAACCTTGCGACTTACATGATGCAAGAGCACTCGCTCCTAAAGCGTCATTAGGACGAGAAGAACGACAAAGCTCTTTAGAAGCCTGCCACTCACTTTGGATCTCACTATCTATTTCTTGGTTCAGTTCGTATATTTTCATGCTATCTATATTTATCCGCAGGACACATCACTTCCTCCTCTCTGATTCCGGCTGGTAACGAAAAGGTCAGTGCTTTTCTAGGACCTCTAGTGGTCCCTATGACTAATTCGCCAGACTTTTCAAAAAATTCTATCTTTGTAATCTTTGCAGGTTGTTTATTTTGGCCAACAAGGATTTTATCACCTATCGCTAGGCTCATATCAAATGTATTCATTTTCATTGGATTCTCCATGATGTCTTTCATGATGTGTGTCGCCCTTTCTTACTTCTGGGTTCAATAGTATTTAACCTATAGGCCCCGCTGTTAAGTACCAGGTGAATTCGAAAACTAAATATATTGTCAGTGGGAGAATAATCAAATGAGGTACCAACTATTAGACGATGATATTGGGAACTATTTGATTCTAGATACCTGGAGAGGTTGCGTCATAGCGAAAGCAACCACCATTGAACTAGGGGCTAGAATCTGCCAGAATCTCAATAAAAAACTGGGAACGAAAAAGTATTTGCACGAACTTCGCCAAAAGATCTTGACAAACATGGCGTAATATAATATAGTATAGTCATTGCAACAGAAAACACGGAGCACAAAAAATGACTTTATATTTAGAAGTTTTAGCAGGAGCAATAATTTTTAATCTTGTTCATGTCATGATAACTGGTGAACAATTTATGATAACTTTTTGATAGGTATGTATAATGTATAACCTTCAGCGACTCTTTCTCACTTTAACTTTAATCACTTTCACTTTTATTGTTCTCACTGGATGTAGTTCCACTATCACTCCGTCTAATGAATGGTATATGAGTCAACTGAGAGCAAATGGAGAGAAGTCATATGATCCTAAGAACGGAGATTGGATTTTTCTACCCAACGAACCAAATTCAGCTAGAGGAATGTTGAGGAGACAAGGCTGGAGTTGGAATGGTGATGGGTCTGCGCCTCAGTATTAATCTTTCAAAAAGATTTACCAAAATAGGTTGACATTGATGCCTGATGGCCTTATACTATAATTATAGTTAGGCACAAACAGAGGGACAATAAATGTTTTATATATACGAAAAGACTTCAACATATATTATAGGCAAACCAGATAGAAACGGAGTGGCTAGACCAGACCACAGACAATCCTATAAAACAATGTCATCGGCTAAGGCGGCATTGACAAGAATCTGTAAGGCAAGTGGGTTATTGCCGACAGACGTAAATTATCCAGAATTTAGATTGGCAATTTGTGAAACTCAAAAATTTCACAGAGACATAGAAAAGTCAGTCAAAAAAACTAATATGATGAGTGGTAAAGAATTTGTGGAGAAAGTGAATACTCCATATTATTGTTCACCAAGCTCAGAAACCTATTGGAGTATGTAATGGGATTAGAAACTTTATCAACTGTCGAAATTAAGGAGAGGTTCCACAAAGAAGATAGGGGCCTTCCTAATATGTTTTGGCAACACGGAACTCTTTGGATCGATACAGAAGATACCGATGACCTCAGAATTATTAAAGAGGTTATGGAGGACGAAGTCCTAAATCAAAACTTGACTGTAGATTTTAATTTATTAAAGGCAACAGAAACAGAGCCATGGGATCAATGGTCGATGGATATAGTGGAGAAATGATTATGGATATTGCTATGTTATCAGAAATGATTGCTAGAATGACTAGCACCGAAAGAGAAGAACTTTTTAATCATATGGAAAAAAGATTTCCTAACCTTGTAGACGACATCCAAAATATTACGGCAGTCGTGCAACGAGAGAGGGAAGTTCAAATGGAGATGAATATATGAGTATAGAGACGGTATTTATTTTTGTCGCTTATGTGGCAGGAACGGCAATGGGGTTGTTCTTTGCACGAGACAAGATTAAAAAGACGATAGAAGAGACTATCGATCAACTAATAGAGCAAGGATTTCTAAAAGCAGAGAAAAATGCTAATGGAGACCTTGACATTAAGAAATGGAATGAACAATGAAATGGCTACTAATTGCGATGGCATTTAATTTACAAGTGACCTATCCTAATCAAGATACTTGCGAAGAAGCGAGAGACATTTTGAGGGCAGAGGCTCCTCTAGGAAAGTCGGGTTCAATTCTTTGTATTCCGGCTGGGGTAGAACCGGAAGATAAAATGGATATGATGTTCAGTAATTTTATTGACTTGGTTATGAAGCTCGAAGAGATTAACCAAAAGAAGTTGACAAAAGAATAATTAGATCATATAATATAAGAATAATTAGGCAACACAGAAAGAGGGAAATATGGCGAACAATTTGGTTACAAAGGCAGTAGAGGCAATTTATCAAATGGACAACGATGAATTGAATCAAGTCGTTGAAGCAATTAGGTTGAAAAGAACTCAACTTTCAAAACTGGCTATTAGGAATTTTCTTATAGGCGACAGAGTGAGTTTCATCGATCGAAATAACAGACGAACCCACGGTACTGTTGAAAAGGTCAATAAGAAATATATTATTGTTGACACTAATCCAGGACCAAAGTGGAGAGTGATGGCAACCATGCTAGAAAAAGAGGTTGCATAATGGGACCATATTCCGAGCAAAGGCAATTAGAACGAGCAGAGGCTATTCAGGGGCTCTTAGAGAGATCCCCTAGACTAGATCCAATCTATCGAGCTATGTGGAAGAATAAACTTCAAAACATTTCAAAAAGCGAAGAGGAATATAATTATAGGGTCGTAGGCATTTACGGCAATATGACACGTCAATCAATAATAGACTGGGGAAACGATGATTAAACTTTTTTTAGGTGCATCGATTGGTTTCGCGGCTTTTTATCTTTGGCAGAACCCGGGCGACATTACCGGACTGATAGAGGCATCAAGAAGCGGAGTAAATTCGACAGCCCAAACAATCGTAGATTTAACCTCCAAATAAGGTTGACTTTTCGTCTTATTGACCTTATACTATAAGAACAATAAGGAGAAGGCAATGACAAAATTTACAATCGAAAATATCGAACCTGGCAAGGCTTATGCGGCCAAGTTTAAGGTTAAAACTATGCTAGATACCTTTGGTCGTATTCCAGGCCTAAGTGATACTCCATTACAAGGAGAAGGTTGGTACGAAGGTTTAGGTATTCTTATTCAGCGAGATACTGAAAAGAAATTAGTGAGGCTCAAAGACGAAAAGAGCTCAAAAGAATTTATTGTTCCATTCAAAGATTTGTGGGACGTCGATGAAATAGAGTGGAAGGATCCACTCGCATCATAGAGGGGCAAGACGTGAAAGATTCACCGATTATATCAAAGGCTAAAATGTTGGCCGGCAAGGCACACGAAGGGCAGTTCAGGAAGTATACCGGAATGCCTTACATCGTTCACCCTATCGAGGTTGCCACTATTGTTCAGACTGTAGAGCATACTGACGAAATGGTAGCCGCGGCCTTGTTGCATGACGTGGTTGAAGATACAGATTACACGGTGGCTGATATTGCTAAAGAGGTCAGCCCTAAGGTAGCTGAATTGGTAGACGGATTGACAGATGTTTCTAAGCCAGAAGATGGTAATAGGGCTGTCAGGAAGGCTATGGACAAGGATCATTTGGCAGAACAGAATGCCGAAGTTCATACTATCAAATTGGCTGACGTTATCTCCAACTCACAAGACATTAAGGTGAATGATCCAAAGTTCGCAAAGGTTTACATTGCAGAAATGAAGGCCTTGTTGCCGGTGTTGGATAAAGGCGATAAGATATTGTTCGAAAAGGCAAAAGAGATCGTCTTCTCAGACTAGAACCGAAATTCATAAATAATTGTAAGACTTCAGACGTAAAGGAAATCACAATGAACACATGGATCTTGGTTCTAGTCTCAGCATTAGCAGACGGCACTTTCGAGACAGAAGAAGTAGCCTCATTTGACTACAAACCATCTTGTCAGATTGCCGCCGAAGGTAGACAATTATATAAAACTGGAGAAAGGATCGATTATCAGCAATATCTTTGCATCGCTCCTTTCCCTAAAGAAGATGAATACGAAGATTAAAAAAATGTTCCAAAAAGGTTGACTTTTATCTTTTTAGACCTTATACTATAAGAACAATAAGGAGGGCAACATGGCAACAGACATTCAATCACATTCAGAGGCGTTTTGGCTTACAAGATTCGCAGGTCAAAAAGGAACGTCAATCCAGGTAACAATGGATAGGGCAGATAAAACACCTAGAACGGTAGCAGATAATTTTTTCAATCACATTGCATTGACACGTCAAGAGGCACAAGAACTTGCCGTTGAATTGATGCTCTTTGCTAACAACAGAGAAGAGGAGTCAATATAATGGACGAAATATTAGTTGAAAAATGTACGAGGGCGGCCTTTGTCGAACTCGATCAAGATGATGAGGCGTGGGTAAGAGTAGATGGTTTTGACCCAGACGAAAAGATCCTTTATGTTCACAACGAAAACTCAGGTGAAGAATTCAGTTTAGAAGCTGAAGACCTAGAGGGTGCAAAATTTTATGAATTGAAACATATTATAATAGGGAAATAATGTATATTATGGAAATGTTAGATTTTAACGATATTATGGCAGGTGACTCAGTCACAATAAAAACACCACAGGGCCAAGAGGTTAGAGGTAAGGCTGTAATGAAAGGCCCACATGGTTGGGTCATTAACACAGGCGGACGTCACGGTACACCCAGAGTGGTTAGCGAATCAAACTTCGTTAAGATGCGAAAGGGTAAGAATAGAAAAGCAGATTATTTTGGCAACTTTATGTATGGAGGATAACCTATATGGCATACACCGTTTTACCACCCATTGATCGGAAACGATACACCGATTTAAGTCACGAAGGGCTCGAAGGACCTTTTGTGTTTGAATCAGGAAAGGTTTTGTATTACGATCCTAAAGAAGGAAAGTATTACGATAGGGATACTGATTTTTATGTCGACCACAAAGAAATGTGGCTTGTTCATTATAACTTTATGCCTGAGGCTAAGAATGGATAAAAGAGACCGAGCAGAAAGACTTGCTCAGATTCTTTTAGACGAAGTCAAAACCCGAATTGAATTAGGTGAGAATCTTTCTAAGGATCCTTTCTCAGATGCAATCATCAGACAGATTGGGAACTTGAGGATTCTGCCTAAAGGACATTCTGGAAGGGCTGGGTCTAGTTGGCAGAAAGAGGCTAATAGGCGCCTTTCGGTTGGGGCTAAAAAGATGTTAGAAGAATGTTCGACCATGAAAGAATTTCATAAGCGAACCCACAACGAACATCAATTGCCAGTATCAGCAACCCACAAATGGATGATAGAAAACATAGATAGAATAGGTTATATGGGTCTACTCAATAAGATTTATTCTTACCCTATGACAACGATAACTTGGGAAGAAGAGAAGAGGTTGAGTAAATTAGGAGACCCTGAGAATAGGTATAAAGAGGCTGGGATAGACATTGTTAAAATAGCCATTACCCCAAAGGAATATTACAATGAAGCAAGGTCAAAGAATAAGATTAATACCAAAGACAAGGCACGGAAAGAATAGAATTCATCAGCATGGCGATGAATGGGTCGTTATAAACGTCGGAAAATTTAGGGGCCAGGATGCAGTCAATCTTCGAAGCATTGGAAAAACATTTAAGGTAGGCGAGTTTATGCAATTTGATGGTCGCTGGGTTCTTTTTCAAAATGATCCAGATTTTGAAATATTAGGGGTTGACATAGGCGTCATATGATCGTATAATATAAACATAATAAGGAATTAGGGCAAACAATAGGAGGGTCGCTCATGTTAGACGGATTTCAAAATGTAGATGCTTGGGAATTAGGTATGGAGCATTTCGATGATCTAAAAGCCGAACTTGGATACCAAACGGTTTGGTCGATGCACGATGGCGTGATGCCGTTAGAGCAAAAGATTTTCACAGACAAGCCTAGGCTGGTCACTTATAAATGCATCAAAGAGATGGGTGATTCTTTTGACGATGTTGAATGGATTACATTCACAGCCGTTGCAGAAGATGGGACCGTAGGCGGACTTTGGAAGGCGGCAGAATCTTGTTTTCAACAGGCCAAACTTGCAATAGGTGATTGGCATTATTTCGTTGAGAACTTTGAAATGCAAGATGACGGTAGTCTGTCATTAGTCACAGGAAGTTAACCAATAGGGGTTGACTTTTACCCCTACTGATCATATAATATAAACATAATAAGGCAAACAGAAAGGCACAAAGATGGCAACAAGGGCTCGAATAGCATTAGAACTAAAAGACGGTTCATTCATTTCATCATATCAACATTGGGACGGTTATCCAGGTGGGTTAGGTTATATTTTACTTGATCATTGGATGTCATACGATAAGGTTAAAGAGGCTATCGAGTTAGGTGATGCTTCTAAGTGGGCCTACACCGTAGGCACAAAGATCGATTTCGACGACAGAAAAGCAAAAGATTACGATATTCAAAATGTATATTACGGCCGTGACCGAGGAGAGAAAGATGTTGGTTATCACAAACATCTGAATGGCGTATGCCTACTCGACGAGGCGTTCAAAAGCGGTGAGGAATACCTATATGTTCTTAAAGACGTAGGAAAAGGGGACGAAGAGAAATTTGAATGGTTCTTTGTAGACGATAACAATCCAGAGACTATCAAACCTTTATTTGAAACGGCGGTACAAGATCATATTGATATGTTGACAAGAACATTGAAAATGAAGAAGGAAGGGCAATTTATTGGTTAGGTGTTTTGCTGATGCGGCATGGTCTACCTGTTCATAGAACTCAAATGACTTAACGGCGGTCTACATTTTACGGGGTGGGAGTTTTCGACTATAAAAATAAAACTCCCCCACAAACAAACCTAAGGAGGGCAAGATGACTAAAATAACTAAAGAACAAATCAAAAAGGCATTCGTCAGTGAAGTTAAGAACATTGGTGGTTATGTCTATAACAATCAGGATTGGTATCAAGAAGACACTCAGAGAATGAGATATATCCTAGCAACTATAGAGATGTCACCAGGAGATTCTTATTCAGAAAAACCTAAGCAATTAGAACTAGGCCAAGAGGACAATAGGTTCTATGGCTGTATTGAGTTCCTGGATGAGGTTAATGACGTAGAGACTGGTGCTAGAGATACCTACAGAATAAAGGACGAAAAGAGACTGCTCGAGCTTATGAACATGAGTGACAGCGAAGTGGCAGACTATATTGCTGTCAATGAATTTGATTGGCTAGGTGATGACTACGATCATGCAAATGAATACCTATTTCGAATAATGAATCATTGGCAAGACGAGGTAGAGTTTGATACAGAAGATTATGATAATTGTGATCAGATGACAATCACTCGTAGGCCTAGACAATGGAATGTAGACCCTGAAACAGGATACAAGAGCGAAAACAAGTATGAAGTGGCTTATCATATACTAATGGACTATTGGGAGAGTCTAACAGATGAAGCAAAAGAGGATCTGGACAAAAGACTTAAGGAAATTGCATTATAATTCATCTTAGGGGTTGACTTTTACCCTGGATGATCGTATTATAATAGTATAAACAACAAAGGAGGGCAATATGCCAAATTGGTGTAGTAATTCAATAACAATAACTGGTCCAGCGGATCAAATGAAAACTCTTTGGGGTAAAGCCCAAGACAACTGGAAAAACGGAAATTATGGCTTATTAAATGCTATGGTTCCTATGCCAGCAGAGTTAAAAGAAACAGAGGCTAACGGTACTGAAAGACCTAATCTAGTAGAGAAATACGGTCATAATGATTGGTATGGTTGGTGTAATTCGAACTGGGGTACTAAATGGGATATCTCCGACGAAGGGCTTGAGTTTGAAGATACCGAAGATGGTTATGCAACGATAAGCGGTTGGTTTGAATCAGCCTGGGCACCCCCAATTGATGCTTATAATACTTTCTTAGAGAATAACGAAGAAATGTCTATTAGGGCCAATTATGAAGAAGGCGGTATGGATTTCGCTGGTATTTACGAAGATGGCGATGATGAATACTTAGATGGCTTGTCTGAGGCTTGTGAAAAGATTGTTAGGGGTACAGAGACCTTAGAGGAGCAGGATGAACTGTTCAAACGTCTAGACGAGGAATTTGAGCTTGTTGAGAATAGACGTGAGTATATCGAAGAGCAAATGGAAGAAGAGAAGCAAACGGAGACAGCATAATGGATCATGCAATAATGAATCACAGAGACTGTGAAGAAAAAGACATAATCGTTAATGACAGTCGGGGCTTCGGATTGACCCACTATTGCCTAGCAGAACGTCTTATGCAGGTGGAATATAGTAAGATTATAAAAGAGACAAAAGAAACCTCTGTAGTCCATCAAGTATATACAAGCGAAACTCTTATCTATATGTTAGAGGGAGGCTTTAGGGGCTTTCATAATTACTCTGTCAAAGAGCTATTAGATGAATGGTCACAAGAGGAAAAGAACTTCTACGAGATGTATGATAACAATTCACTTCCGTGGGATGTCTTCGAAGACGATCCGATAATTACTAATGAAGAAGACGTTAAGACATCAGCATAAGGAAATCATGATTTGTCTGATAAACCTAAATATCAATATATCCTAGACGATGAAACCCAGGAACTATTAGATTCTATAATGAACTGGGCTCAAAGGTTCGTTGATATGCAAGATGATGACGTTGTTTATAAAGAATATAATGAAATGATTCTAGATCTAGGTGATCGCTTTAATATGGAGCGAAATCACATTGAATATGAAGAAACTAGAAGCGACGATGGCTCTGAACTCAATGTACGAATAAAGATCATTCAAGACGGAGAAGAACGAGCTTTAACACCCGAGCAAAGAAGAAAGATGCTTAAACTTGTTGATAATGATCCACCTCACGGCGATGCGGATATCATTACTCACCTATTAGGAAAAGACGAAGAGGATCCAACTAAACATTAGGTCCCGTAGCTCAACTGGATAGAGCAATAGACTTCTAATCTATAGGTTGCAAGTTCGAGTCTTGCCGGGATCGCCAAACGAATGCGAGTGTAGTATAATGGTATTATGACAGCCTTCCAAGCTGATGATAAGGGTTCGATTCCCTTCACTCGCTCCAAACTATGCCGCGAAGCGGAACGGCCAAAATAACACGAAGTGCGGTACGACAGATGCCCAAGCCTCTTTAGAGGACGGTAGCGACGGCGCAAACGGTTAACTAGAGTTGGCCAGATCACTTATAACAATAAAGACACTATGATTGAATACCTACTATGGAAACACCTTATGCTCATACTATTCACAAGTCAATTAATATATCACTGGGGACAACCTCATGGATGGTAGTCTTATGTGCAGTAAAGAAGTAGAGAGGTTAAAAGAACATAAGAGCTGAAAGACACTTAATATAACATATGAGATAAGAGTTGACAACTCTTATTGTAGGCCCCGTTGCTACGAGTGAGATGATCTTTCATATCATCCTTTGGCTCCCATGATGGAATAGGTAGACATAACAGACTTAAAATCTGTGGCTTTAATGCGTCCCGGTTCGAGTCCGGGTGGGAGTACCACTCTTATAATACCATAAATAAATGATGGCAGAGGGCAAAATTGCATATGAGTACGATGATCCTTGTGATGACTGTACGGATTGGATAGTAGAGATCGCTAGACAAGATGACCTAAAAATAGAGCAAGGCCCCGCTGTAAGATCGACAGATCCCACAGATTTAGATAGTGATGCTGAACGGTTAATACGGTTAAGTCTACGGTCCTTAAATGGTTAAGAGTATTTGAACTATGCCTCTCGTCACCTCCCTCAAGACTTTTTAATTTTGATACAAATTTGAACTTTACCGTTAGGCATGTGGCATTTATGCAACACCCCACCACCATTTAACCACCATGTCGCCACCGGCCTCCCACCGTGTTAGACTATTTAAATGGTGGTCCACTTTGGCCCCTCCGGGGCCTCATTCTTGTTCAACTATGGCTCGGGAGCGGGAGTCTTTGAACGCCTCGCCGTATAGTATATAGAATAGAGGTGCGGTGTGTTTGAGCTCTCACTATACGCTTATCCTCGACACTATACGCTATAGAAGGCCACTAGACTCTACTGACTCTACTATAGTATAAAGGCCACTATTATATACGCTTCTCACTACGCTGTTTCACTATAGGTTTTCACTATTGAGTTTCACTATACGCTGTTTCACTACGCTGTCTTTGTGCTTTTGGTTTAGGTGTTTTGGTCCGGAAATCGTTGGAATTTTGACGGTCTTTGGGGATTCCGTCTGAGAGGGGTTTTGGAGATTTGAATTGTTTCTGCTTGGGGCCGGGAGGGAGAGGGGTCTTTAATGCTCTCTCGAAATAATCTAATAAAATCAAGAGCTTACAAGAGATTTTTTATTCTTCAGAGGTCATCCATATAAGTCATTGATTTTGTTGGAGAATTTTGGTTGAAGCTCAGGTCAGAGTTCGGCCAGCCTGTAGCCCTTAGAAGTTTTTCTCGCCCTCGGTCTTTTTTTGGTGACCTGCCCTCTTGCTCCTGTTTATACTATTATAATACGATCTCTGAGGCCATTTGTCAACCTTTTTTTTTATTTTTTTTTGGCATTTTTCGGTTGCATTAATCGGAATTGTGTGCTATATTATAAACATAATACAACAACAGCATGAGGGCAAATATGCAAAAATTACGTTTTGGACTTTTAAATAAACTACAAGCGAAACTTGGAGATGCTATTACTATAGAGGACGAGTTTGAGGAGAAGAGCAGACAGAACTTTTATAGTGTGGCGATTAACTTGGGAACGGGTTTTGCTGGGAAGTACGAAGGCGGCTACTGGGGCGATTGTGCTATTACAAATGACGAGCTGAAATTGCATTTTACATATGGAGACATATATGAAGAAGGCGAAGAGAACTTTGGCGAAGGCATTGTAGAATTAGACTATGCAGAGGGAAGTGGACTTGCATATACGGGAGAGCTTGATAAACGTATAGAGGAGAAGCTTGAGGAGATTACAGACGGGCTTATTACTTGTTGTGGGAGCGAACAAGGAATGCAAGGCGAGGAATACTTGAGCGTGGATATAGGCGAATTTGAGACGGCTTAATTAATTTAAAAAAGAACTTGACAGTATAGCATTTCGGTGCTATACTGTAAGTATAAAATAGAAAGAGAGGGTATTATGGGAGCAGTTAAGGCAATGTGTATGGACTTAGAGGAGAAGTGCTGGGACAAGGTTGCTGACGCAATAAGCGAGAGTGAGCATTGTGGAGAGGCCAAAGAGAAGGCCGTAGTAATATTCCGAGAAGAAGATATGCTAGGCTATATTGACGCAGAGATGATTGAAGAAGGCGTTGATGAGATGTGGAACGAATATTGGAGCAATTACATATAAAAATTAGGGGTTGACAACTGGGGCTTTTGGTTGTATAATATAACTATAAAATGAAAGAGGGCATAATGAAAAAAATAATAGAAGGTTTAGGGGCCGGTCTTATAATACTAGGTCTTATAGCAATGGCAGGATCCGCAGGCGACTGTGATGGTAAATGTGGTCCGGGCAACACGATCTCCGAGATGCTGATGATTGTTTCGGTGGGTTTAGCGATGTTCGGAACTGGGGTCTTTTTAATATTGCAGAAGGACTAGGGCCGTGAGCAACCTAGCAAAATTCTTCAACAACGACCTCAGCAGATGCGAAGAGGTTATGGACTGGGCAACGAGCGACCAGAGGGTCTACAGCAACGCCTGGAACACCCACGCAGAGCTTATCACTAGCAATTATCAGGGACAAGACTGGTGTTGGTCAGAGGCCATAGAGCTCTGGAACCCCAGCGATATAGAAGAGATATTCCTGGCCAAAAAAGAGGTTGACAACCAGACATAATGGTTGTATATTATAAGAGTAATAACAAACAGAGGGCAATATGAAATTTTCAACAATAGTAGCAACAGGTCTTATAGGTTGGGCAGGATATGCCTTTATCACAGCAGAACCTAACAGCGAAGAGATTCAGGCGGCACACCTAAAACAATGCCAGACAGAGCATGGTGCAAAGAACATCAAAGATATTAATGAATATACCTCAAAGGCAAAATGTTACTTCACAGACGAATATAAAGAACTGGTAGAAGCTAAGGAAGCCGAAGAGAAGGCGTTGGCTAAGGCTAAGAAAGAA
>Ga0115011_10001008_pt1 | contig 20870 bp, 16 predicted proteins | sample TroAtlMetagenome_2_FD_88705 | JGI IMG/M metagenome (GOLD analysis project Ga0115011, IMG submission 88705) | Marine eukaryotic phytoplankton communities from Atlantic Ocean - Tropical Atlantic ANT8 Metagenome | ecosystem: Environmental > Aquatic > Marine > Oceanic | place: Tropical Atlantic...
CAACACCAACATTGTCCTGGTGGGCAACGGTGGACGAAGCGTCAACTACGGCGCGTCGGTCCTTGTGGATCATCGTGATTCCGATACGGAGAAGCGTTATAAAATGGCCTATTGGGATTTTGTGAATGTTGCAGGCAGACAGGTTCCGGGGCTCTGCGTTGCTTTTTCTCGTGATGGCATTCACTGGGTTAAACATTCAAAAGCGCCACTTCTACAGGGAGCTTACGGTGATCCCACTCAGCCTCCATTATCCGCTGAGAGTCAGGCTGAGCCGCCCACCCGTCCGGCAATCAGCGATGTGATTGACCTGATGTGGGATCCCCGGCGCGATTGCTTTGTCATCTATGCCAAAACTTGGATTGACGCCCCTGATGGGCGTCGTTTCTGGAAGCGGGCTATTATCCGGACAGAGTCAAAAGATTTTGTCCGTTGGTCGACGCCTCAGTTGATCATTGTTCCTGGTGAAGGTGATTCGGGACAGATACACGGGGCATCAGTGTTTTATATTCACGGTGTTTACCTTGCTACTTTGCAGTGCCTCGATTTTGGTGGTTTCGATCGGGGAGGCACAGGAAACATGCCGGCCGAGCTGGCCATAAGCAGGGATGGCATCCATTGGAACCGTTCGTTTCAGGATCAAATGTTTCTTCCTGTGACAGGGGATGGTAAAACGTTTGATGCGGGCTGCCTTTGGACCAGTTCAACGCCAATCCATTTACCAGAGGAAATCCGATTTTATTATGGTGCCTATCCCGGGTGGAATTCCGACCTTGAAAATGATTCCACTGGTATCGGTCTCGCAATACTGCCCCTTGATCGGTTTGCTGCCATTGAGTCAACGGACGCCATCGCTCAAGTCACACTCAAATCCATCGAACTGAGCAATGTTAACCGGATAACCATCAACGCGGATGCCACCGATGGAGATGTACGGGTTGAACTCCTGACCGCTGGAGGTTATCGGGTCGCAGGCTATACTAAAGATCAGTCGGGCATCATTACTGGTAACAGCTTACGGCACCCGGTGAATTGGAAGAGTAAAACGATGGCTGATCTGGCTGCGGGCCGCTACCAACTGCGTCTCCACCTGAAGAATGCGAGGCTGTTTGCTTTGACCATCCAACGTTGACGGGGTGTTCTGTCCAACCGGCCAAAACTTGCGGTTGACGAAACTTGGCTAAGCGGATTGACTTAGCGAAGCGGCGTTTCCCGTCAATAATTTTTTTAAGTCATGATCCAGTTTGCCAACCCATCCGCTGACCTGTTTATTCCCGACGACTTCGAGCCAAGCCAGGCGCTTGACCGCACAACGCACCTCGGTGTCGGCGCGCACCAGGACGACCTCGAGGTGATGGCGTTGCACGGCATCCTCGCCTGTTACAAGCAGACGGAGAAATGGTTCGGCGGCGTGACGGTGACCAACGGCGCTGGTAGCTCGCGCATCAACGAATACGCCAACTATACAGATGAGCAGATGCAGGATGTTCGCGCCGAGGAACAACGCAAAGCGGCTGTTGTTGCCGAGTTTGGTTTTGTGGCGCAACTCGGCTATCCAAGCTCGACGGTGAAACAACCGGGCAATAGCGACTTCGCAGCCGATCTTCGGACGATTCTCTCAGCGACCAAGCCGGAGGTAGTTTACACGCATAATCTTGCTGACAAGCACGATACGCACGTCGCCGTGGTGGTGCCGTTGATACAGGCATTGCGTGAAATGCCAGCGGAGGAGCGGCCGGCGGAGGTTTACGGGGTCGAGGTCTGGCGCGATCTCAACTGGCTGCTCGACGACGAGAAGGTATTGCTAAACTTGACCAGCCGCCCAAATCTCGTGCGCGGGCTAATAAGTATTTTCGATTCACAAATCAGCGGCGGTAAACGCTACGATCTCGCGCTGGAAGGGAGGCTGCGTTCCAACGCGACATTTTTCGATTCGCACGCTGTTGATGATATGAACCTTGCCAGCTACGCGATGGATTTGAAGCCGCTAGTGGTTGATCCGTCTCTGAACATCGCCAAGTACGTTGATGGATACGTCGAGCGGTTCCGTGAGGACGTCCGCTCGCGAGTGAGTCGGTTCATCGGCGACTGAGTGGCCGGGCGGCTACTGTGTCTCGCCGCGGGTGACCTGCAGGAAAACGTCCTCGAGATCCATCTCCTCCTCCACCAAGCCAGTAAGTTGAAGCCCGCCTTTGACGATGATCTCCGCGATCACCCCGCTGTTGGCTTGGCCCTCGGCCAGCATGATGCGAATGCGGTCGCCCTCCTCCTCAAGTTCTGCTTCGGCGATCTCGGGGCGCTCGCGTAGCAGCTCGAGCGCGCGCTGCGGGTTGTTGGCCACGCAAAGCCGGTGACCTGATTTTTGAGTGAACTGATCCTGAACACCCTGCACCGGCCCGCTGTAAATCAGGCTGCCTTTCTCGATGATGGCCACGCGGTTGCAGAGTGACTGTAGCTCGCTGAGAATGTGCGATGAGATGAGGATCGTTTTGCCGAGCCGCTGCAACTCCTGCAGTATGGCCATCATTTCGATGCGCGCGCGCGGGTCGAGTCCGCTGGCTGGCTCGTCGAGCAGGAGAATCTCCGGGTCGTGCACGAGCACGCGGGCGAGGCCAATGCGCTGTTGCATACCTCGGCTGAGCGCACCGATGAGTGAGCCTTTCTTTTCGCTCAAGCCGACGAGCTCGAGCACGTCGCTGATGGTTTTCTCGCGCCTGGCCGCGCCGATGCGGTAGCACGCGGCAAAAAAATCGAGGTACTCCGTAACCTCCATGTCCTTGTACACTCCGAAGAAATCTGGCATGTAGCCAAGGATACGGCGGACCTGATTAGCCTCGCGTACGACGTCATGGCCAAGGACGCGCGCGGTGCCGATTGAGGGTGAGAGAAAGGTCGAGAGGATGCGCAGCGTGGTGGTCTTGCCGGCGCCGTTCGAGCCGATGAAGCCGAAGAGGTCGCCGCGATGCACGGTGAGGTCGAGCTGGTTCAGCGCGGTGAGGTTGCCGTAGTGGCGCGTGAGGCCGAACGTCTCGACGGCAGCACTGGAGATGGGAGGCGGTAGGGCGGGTGATTCATCTAACATGATTTTGTTTCGTTTGCGCTTGGCTCAAATGTTACTCGGTCTCGGTGATCTCGAGCGGGATTCGGTACAGAGTTTGCGCCTGGGCAATTTTGGTTTTAAAAAGTCCCGTGGACGGGATTGGCGCATGATTTTCTGCCAGCAAAAACAAGACAACACCACCGCGTTCGGCATGGGCGGACAGATCGAGTCCTCCCGAGCTGTTGAAGCTGGGTACGAAGCGGCCTGACGGATTGTTGGAACCGAGCAACGTTGGGAAGGAGCAGGCGACGAGGTTCATCAACATCGGCTCAATTCGACCGCGCGCGGTATCGCCAAACACCATGTTCCGGGCGTTCACGGCATTCTCAAATTTTGCGGCATGGCTGATACTTTCAAAGTCAATGAGTGGATTCGAATCCGCTGACGAGCCGATACGAAAGCGAATTGTGCGAGTGCCGCCCGGTGGCGACTGCAATTCGAGCTCGGTGACCTTGCCTTCCGTCAGCAATATCGCGCCAGTGATAGCTTTATCCAGTCCATTATCGATGACTAACTCGTAGCCGAGTCGCCCGCTCTTGGTGAGTGCCGCCGTGATGCTGCCTTTGCCCGAGGCGAGCCATTCGGAGCAAAGCAGACGGCTGGTCCAGATCGGCACGTGGGCACTAGCATCGAGTTTGCCGGGGGCGCGCTGCACCTGTAGGAATGAGGCCATGTTGCCTTGGAATGTGCCGCCGTACTCGGAGCGGATGCCGCTCCGCTCGAAGCTTCCGCCAAACCGGTAGTCGTCGTTGAGTGGTGAATAAATCGACACGTAACTTCGGCCGCGCAGCACTTCCTGCTGGCCCGGCAATACGTCGACGATGTGCAACTCGTTCAACTCGAGTTGACCGGCGCGCAGTTTGTAGCCGATGAAATAAATCAGTAGCGAAAAAATTGCGACGTACGCCGGAAAGGTCAGCCAGGTGAGCATCTGTTTGTTGATGCGCTTGAGCCAGATACGGTCCACCGGCCCGATGATGATGAGGTACGCCGCGAGCAGCAGCAGCAGCCAAACGATCGGCAGTTTACTGACCTGCCGGCTGTCGAGCATCGCGCCGTAAACGCCGTCGATACTTGAGCTGCCATTCTGTTGGGGGGCTTCCTTTTCAAACAAAACAGCAGGAACTTTTGTCAAGCGTGCCCAAAACCAGGCGCGGTTTGTCCACGACTTGAACGGCTCGCGTTCGGGGTTAAAGCCCAGCACGCTCACTTGGCCAAGTCCGCGATTTGCCTCGGCGGCGACCGGCCGGTTGTTGAGCTCGAAGAGAGCTTCGCCCTTGGCCAGGCGCACTTCGGCGGTGGCGAGTTGGCCGGCGGCAAAAGTGGCGTCGGAGCTGCGGACGTTCGGGTATAAGCCAAGCTTCTGCCGGGATGCAAGAGGGATATCACTGTCGCCGCCGGTCTTGGCCCAGTGATGCAACGCCTGGCCAGCGGCGGAGTTTTGCACAGGGCCAAACCGACCGCGAATGAGGCTCGCCAGCCACGGTGTGCTGGTGACATCGCCGGGCTGGTCTACCGCCAAAATCATATGCCCGCCGCCGAGCACCCACGTCGAGAGGGCGGCGGCCTGCTCGGTACGGAGGTTGATGGCTCGGGCGGAGTTGAGGTAGAGAGCGTTCAGCCCGCTCAACGCGATGGGGTCATCGGGGAACGTGTCCAGCTGTAGATGACCGACGCGCGGAGCGAATCGATCGTTATCCCATTTGCTCTTGAAGCGTGTCTTGGGCAGCACCGGGCCGCCAGCTTGCTGGCCGCTCAACGCTCCGACGAGGACAACGGTTGAATCAAAGCTATCGAGCTTGAGTTCGTCATTTTTGGACACAGTTTTGCTGCCGTTTTTCAGCTTGGCTGACCAGCCGGCGTTGGTGTCGGCGAATACCGCAAGCGTAAACCGCTTTCGTGTGTTGGTAGCCAATTCGACGTTGTAGTCGTAAACAGGGTTGTTGCCGAAGCGTGGCTGCAACTCGACCCGTCCGTCGAAGATGGGGCCGTCGTTGAAGATCTCGAATGTCACCGGGAACCACTCGCCCTGCTTTGCCTTGCCGGCGAACCCCATGAAAATATCGAACTGAACCTCGGCTTTAGCCAAGCTGCCGCCCGCGAGCAGGCAAACCAAGCCCAGCTTTGCCAAGCGGCGGGGAAGTTGTGGGGTGGCAGCGCGCACGTTTACTGGCGGGGAGCTAAAAGCGTAGCTGGTTAGAGGTCAATCCCGAACGCTCAAGTTGGCGTCGGCGCGAATAAAAGATTGCGGTCGGCGGAATTTTTGGGTTCCCTCGGCCGTCCCATGAAATTGATGGCGAAAATGAACCACAACTTGAAGGGCGCCTTGGCCGCATCCATGGCGTTGACGACGTTTTCCGTAATGGCACAACAGCAAGAAAAACTGGCGGACGGCCTTTACGCCGAGCTCGAGACATCCAAGGGAGTCATCTTGGGAAAGTTGGAATTTGAAAAAACCCCCTTAACCGTTGCCAACTTTGTTGGACTCGCAGAGGGAACCAAGCACTACTCGAAAACCGGTGGCGCACCGGCCGATGCCAAAGGCACGTCGTACTACGACGGGCTGAATTTTCACCGAGTGATACCCAACTTTATGATCCAAGGTGGCTGCCCGCTGGGAACCGGCACGGGCGATCCGGGCTACAAGTTCCCGGACGAAATTGATTCGTCGTTGACACATAGCAGCCCCGGGATTTTCTCGATGGCTAATTCAGGTCCAAGCACCAACGGTAGCCAGTTTTTCATCACGCACAAGGCTACGCCGCATCTTGATGGCAAACACACCGTCTTTGGCCATGTCATTAAGGGGCAGGATGTTGTCAACGCCATCGCCAAGGACGACAAGATCAACAAGGTCAGCATCAAGCGGGTTGGGGAAAAGGCCAAAGCCTTCAAGGGTGACGAAGCGCAGTTTGCTGCGCTGAGAGCTACCATCAAGTCGCCGGAGGATAAAAACAAAGCCGAGGGCGAGGCGTTTCTTGCTAAGGTCAAAAAAGAGGAGGGAGTGAAGACCACTGCTTCCGGTCTAGCCTACAAGGTATTGACCGCCGGAACAGGTGCCAGCCCGAAAGCCACAAACCAAGTGACCGTGCACTACACCGGCAAGTTGATCAGTGGCAAAGTGTTCGACAGCTCCGTCAAGCGCGGCCAGCCGGCGACCTTCCCGCTCAACCGCGTGATCCCCGGCTGGACCGAGGGACTGCAATTGATGAAAAAGGGTGGCAAGTCGGTTTTCTACATTCCGTCCGATCTGGCGTATGGCGCACGCGGCGCCGGTGGAGTGATTCCGCCGAATGCGACACTGGTGTTTGAGGTGGAGTTGCTCGACATCAAATAACAACACCTGATCGTTTAAGCGCGACACTTTTTAACTAATGCGGTTGCCCTGATAGCAGCCGCTTTTTTTGTGAGGTGCCTTGAGTTTGGCGAAGATGTAGAACTCGTCACCATGAACGTGACCGTCAGGGAGCTGGCGGAGGTGAGTCAGCGAACCGGGATACGGTTCCCGTAAGGAACGACCGGCTTGGGGTATCTGTTTTTGGGTTCGGGAATTGATGATGCGCTGGCGATCAAAGTCTCGATCTGAAGAAGGCTTTTAAAAAAAGAACTATTCCTGTCCGTAAATAAGTCAAAGCCATCGATTAAAATTGGCAAAGGTCAGAAATGGTGGCAGCTGAATTTTTTGAGTGAAAGACAGGATAACACGAAAGATTTGTCTAAAGGAAAATACGTTGAATGTGCCCTTGGGCTGGAGGAGGGTAATTGGGTCGCCTATATCAAATGGATATCAACCTAGCTTGGCCAAGTGCGTCAGGCGCCTTAATTTTTTAGCGACTTGACGAAGCGGGCAGTTCGCTCACAGGCGATCTTGATTTGCTCGAGACCGGTGGCGAAGCAGCATCGCAGGAAGCCTTCGCCGGCATCGCCGAAGGCATTGCCCGGCACGCAGGCGACGTTTTCCTCTTTTACCAGCCGCGACGCGAACTCGCCCGAGCACAAGCCTGTCGATTGCACGCTGGGGAAGGCGTAGAACGAACCGCGCGGCAGGTGGCAATCGAGTCCCATGTCATTGAACGCCTTGACGATGTAGTTGCGGCGAAGCCGATATTGTTCCTTCATTTCGGCGGCCGGTTCGGTGCCGTTTTGAAGCGCCTCGATAGCGGCTTCCTGGCTGATAATGCTCGCGCACAGCATGGAGTACTGGTGGATTCGCATCATCGCCTCGATCAATTCCGCCGGGCCGCAGGCGTAGCCGATGCGGAAGCCGGTCATCGCGTAAGCCTTGGAAAAGCCGTGCAGAAAAATTGTGCGCTCCGCCATGCCGGGCAGTGATACGATGCTGGTGTGCTTCCCTTCAAATGTCAGCTCGGCGTAAATCTCGTCGGTGATCACGAGCAGGTTGTGTCGCTTGGCCAGGCGAGCGATCGCCTCGAGCGACTCGCGGGTCATTGTGCCGCCGGTGGGGTTGGTGGGGAAGTTCAACACGATCGCCTTGGACTTTGGCGTGATTGCCCGCTCGATCGCCTTGGCGGTGACGGCGAATCCGTCATTGGCGAGGCACGGCACGGCGACCGGCACGCCATGGGCGAGCGCGATGCCAGGCGCATAGCTTACGTAGCAGGGCTCGTGGTAAATGATTTCATCCCCGGGATCGATGATTGCTCGCAGTGCGATGTCGAGCGCCACACTGACACCGACACTTACGAGTATTTGAGTCTCCGGATCGTAGCTCACGCCGAAGCCCTCGGCGACGTAGGCGCTGATGGCTGTGCGCAGCTTGGGCAGGCCAAGGTTGGATGTATAGCTAGTGTGGCCGCGCTCGAGGGCGTAGATCGCTGACTCGCGAATATGCCACGGCGTGACGAAGTCCGGCTCGCCTACGCCAAGCGAGATGATGTCGCGTCGGCCCTGCACAAGATCGAAAAACTCACGGATACCGGAGCGTGGAATACGCTGAACCTGCTGGGCGACAGCGTCGCCGGGCTTGAAGTCGCTCGACATGGCTGGGGGAGTCAGGCTGCGGCCTTCTTTTGCCGGCGCTGGAATACCGGCTCCGCTTGGCCAAGCACGAACTTGTCGGTGACCTTGACAGAGATGATATCTGTTGAGTCAGGAATCTCGTACATCGTTTCGAGCATCAGTTTCTCCATCAGGCTGCGCAGGCCGCGCGCACCGGCGCCGCGCTTGATGGCGGCCTTTGCCAGCTCGGTCAGGGCATCATCGGTGAAGTTGAGTTTAACACCGTCCATCTCGAACAATTTGGCAAACTGCTTGATGAGTGCATTCTTCGGCTCTGTCATGACGCGGACGAGTTGCGACTCGTCGAGTTCCTCGAGCGACGTGTGCACCGGCAGGCGACCGATGAATTCCGGGATGAAACCGTAGCTGAGCAGGTCCTCCGGCTCGATATGTTTGAGGATGTCCTTGTCCTCGGCGCTGGGTTTGTCGTCGCGCTTTGCATCATCCTTGCCAGAAAAGCCGAGCACGTGCTTGCCGATGCGGCGCTGGATGATGTTGTCGAGATCGACGAATGCGCCGCCGCAGATGAATAGTACGTTGGTTGTGTCGAGTTTGATGTATTCCTGCTGTGGATGTTTACGGCCGCCCTGCGGCGGGACGTTGCAAACGGTGCCCTCGAGAATCTTCAGAAGCCCCTGTTGCACACCCTCGCCGGAGACATCGCGGGTGATCGATACGTTCTCGGTGCGGCGGGTGATTTTGTCGATTTCGTCCACATAGATGATGCCGATCTGGGCGCGTTTTACGTCGTAGTCCGCGGCCTGCAGGAGGCGCAGGACGATATTCTCGACGTCGTCGCCGACGTAGCCGGCTTCGGTCAACGTGGTGGCGTCGGCGATAGCGAAGGGCACGTCGAGCATGCGCGCTAGCGTGCGGGCGAGCAGCGTTTTACCGGAGCCAGTCGGGCCAAGGAGCAGGATATTGCTCTTCTCAATCTCGATGTCGTCGCCGTCGGTGTTAGTGGTGATGATCTTGTTGTCGCTCTTGGTCTTGCCGGTGAGGCCGGACTGGATGCGCTTGTAGTGGTTGTGCACTGCGACGGCCAGCGCCTTCTTGGCTTCGTCCTGGCCGATACAGTGCTCGTCCAGCGCCGCCTTGATCTGCTTAGGCTTTGGGACGTTAAGCTTAATCGACTTTTTCTTCTCCTCAGCCTGCAGTTCCTTGTCGAGGACGTTCTTGCAGACGAGGATGCAGTTATCGCAAATGTACACGCCCGGGCCGGCAATCAGCTTACGGACTTCCGAGTGGGATTTTCCGCAGAAGCTGCAAAGGGTGATCTGGTTGGGCCGTGCCATGGGTACTGAATTATTTTTTCTTTTTCTCGTCCTTGAGACTGGCAACGTCCTTGCGCGACTTCACCACATCGTCCACGAGACCGTACTTCTTAGCTTCCTCCGACGACATGAAATGGTCGCGATCCGAGTCGGTGCCGATTTGTTTGACTTTTTTGCCGGTGTGCTCGGCGAGGATTTTATTGATGCTGTCCTTGAGGCGCATGATCTCCGCGGCCTGAATCTCGATGTCGGAGGCGTTGCCCTGCGCGCCGCCCCACGGCTGGTGGATCATTATGCGCGCGTTGGGCAGGGCGTGACGCTTGCCCTTGGTGCCGGCGGCGAGTAGCACGGCGCCCATGCTGGCCGCTTGGCCGATGCAGTAAGTGTTCACATCGCAGGTCAGGAACTGCATCGTGTCGTACACCGCTAGCCCAGCGGTGATGCTGCCACCTGGCGAGTTGATGTACAGGTGAATGTCCTTCTTCGGTTCCTGCATTTGCAGGAACAACAACTGCGCGATCACCAGATTTGAAATCGTGTCATCAATCGGGGTGCCGATGAACACGATGCGATCCACCAGCAGCCGCGAGTAGATGTCGTATCCTCGCTCACCGCGGCCCGTCTGCTCGACGACCATCGGAACCAGGAAATTATTTGCCTTCAAGCCTTCCCTCATGGCCGGAAACCATAACGGCCCCGGCTTCTTGGCGTCAAGCGCTTGGCCAAGCGCGGCTTTATTCCAGGGCGAAGGGGCCGTTGTTGCCGATGTCGTGGATGGTGTTTTGGATACGGTGGGAGAGGTAGGCACCATCCTGCGCGTCGATTTTGTATTCGATCTGCATCTGCATGGTTGGCTTCATGTCGGCGATTTGCAGCAGGACGGATTTTTTGTCGGCGGACAGCTTCGCTCCGGTCACCTCGACGCGATCGCGGCCTTGGCTGCCGTCGATCTTGTAGTCGCGAGAACCGTAATTGCTCGTGCGCTTGTAACCCCAGCGATGGACGGAATAGCTCTCCGGATCGGCGGCAGTCTCCGCGTCGAGCATGTTCGTGAACGTCAGCGAGATCCCGTTCTTCGTTGCGTGGATGGCTACCGGGAGATGCACCGGTTTGCCGCTGTGTTTGAGGCGGTAGAAACCACCCGGCCGAGTCTTGTTACCTGCCCAGCCGAAGAGGCCGCAGGCGTAGAGTTGGCCGTCACCGGGGTGGAAGCGGCCGCGCATCACGCCGGTCGGGAAATCGAAGTCGGGGATGCGAACCACGCCGCCTTGGACACGGCCATTAACTTTTTCCTCCATCACCACGTACACGTAACCGGTGCCGTAGGAGAGGTTGATGAGTTGGCTGCCGAGTCCGCCCCATTTGTCACTGTTTACCCAAAGCTGCTGGGCGGGGGAGCGGTCGAAGTCGTTGTGCATCCACACCATCGGCGAGGTGATATCGGCCTCGCTCAAGCCTCGGTGGTAGCCCATGAGGTTGCCGTAAAACTTACCATTCTCAATGAGGTTGATTTCGTTCTTCGGCGTCCAGTGGCCCTCCTGGTCGCTCACGTAAAATGTGCCGTCCGGATTTACGCACACACCGTTCGGCGCGCGGAAACCGCTGGCGATAATCTCGGTGGTTTTGCCGTCCGGCGACACCCTGAGCAGCGTTCCATGCTGCGGCACCAACGCCGTCTTGGCGTGGCGAGCTGCCTTGGTGTAGTAAAAATTCCCATGTGCGTCGGTCTGCAAATCCATCGCGAACTCGTGGAAATGCTCGGTCACTTGCGCATCGTGGTTGAACGCCTTGTAGTAGTCGGTTTCGCCGTCATCGTTGGTGTCGACCAACTCCGTGATTTGGTCACGACAGGTGACGAAGATTTTGTCCTCGACAATTTTCAGTCCAAGCGGCTGAAACATGCCGGTTGCGATGCGCCTCCACGTGAATTCCTGCGGCTTGCTGTTGATGCCATCAACGAGCCATACATCGCCCATCCACGTGCAGACTGCCGCGCGATCGCCGCCCTCGAAAAAGTCGAACCCGCCTAGGCGCATCCACGAGCGATAAGGGTTTTTGTCCGGTGCTGTGATGATCTCGGTCACGAATGCTCCCGGTTTGCCCATGCGGCGTGGCTTGGTTTTCATCGACTTAGGCCAGCGCCGTTCACGGTCGGACTGCACCAAAGCGGCAAGATTTTCCGGTTTGCTGTTTTGGATCATCATCGACCCGAACATCTCCATAAAACCTTCCTTGATGCGGGACGAAAAAAGTTTGAGAGTGACGGGTTCGCCGGGAGGGATTCGCAGTCGCAGATGGCCTTCGGCGGTGGGCTCGAATTTTGTTCCCTCCGTACCACCGACTACTCCTACAGTTAACTGGTTGTCGTAAACGGCGATTTTTTGATGATCAACAGTCCTTAGTTTTGGTTCAGAACCAGCAACATGGGCGACCTGCAAAACGAGTTCCGTATCATGTTTGGCGATGTTAATATTGCGAATCACCACCTTTTGGCCGGACAACATTTTTGTAAGGGACGGTGACTCGAAAACACGAACGCTCCCGATTTTGTAATGGAGTATTACGCGGTCATTGTGCAGGAACAGTCCGCGCCATTGGCCCCAGTCGCGGGGGAGAGGGCCGTACGGTTTGTTGTCGAGGCCGCGCAGGCGAGGATCCTCAAATTGATCCGTGCCTGGTTTGGCCCAGCCTGGAGCGACCGGGTTGGTGAAGAGTCGTTCGCCGACGAGCTTTGGGTGCGTCCCGTGGCTGCCGTCGTAAACGATGCTGCGCCAATCGATGAATTCGTCGCCGCTCCACGCCGCCGCCATCCGCAGCGTGTCGGTCTCGAATACGACAAACTCTCTGCCCTTGGACACGCCGCCCGGACCGTCATCGAGCCGGATTGCGATGCCCTTGTAGGCGATGTTACCTGGGGCGGCCTCGATCGAGGCGCTGAGGTAAGGGCCGTAGTTCATGTCGATGTACGGCCTACCTGTCAGCTCGACGTCGTCCGCCTGGCCAAGTGCGGAAATGGAGAAAGTAGCCGCGATGGCCAAGCTCGAGGGTATGCGAAAAAGGTGAATCACGGCTGGCAAAGTAGGCAACCCTTGGACTGCAGCCAAGCTCAAACATGTTGCTTCATTAACCAACTTCGAAGGCGAATTCGGCTGTTTAGGGTTTCACCCCGATTACCGTTGAGGTTTGGAGAGGTCGCGGCAGGCTTCGGCGACGGTTTCGAGTTGCTCAAGGAATTTTTCCCGTTCGGCTTCCGGCAATTGCTTCAGCACGTGCGACTGCAGGCCGATCGCCTCGTCGCGGATGGCCTCGTATTTTCCACAGGCCACCGGCAGCAATTCCACCCGGTTGGCGCGCCGATCTTTTTCGTGCGGTCGGCGTTCCACCAAGCCGTTTGCTTCCATGCGCTCGAGCAGCGAGGCGATGGTGTTGGGGTCGCTGCTCATCGCGTTGGCGAGCGCCTTTTGCGTCAGTATGTCTGTCTCGGCCTCGAGCAGCGTTCGGATGACGGTAAACTGGTCGGGCGTCAGCCCCATACTGACGATGCGTCTACGGAACGCCTGGTTCAAGCCATACCACGCGCGGCGCAGCAGTACCGGCAGCCGGCGGCGGCCCGGCGCGTCGAGCGGCATGTCGGCATCAGCTTGGGAAAACTCATCCATGCGGCAGTGAGGCTGCCACGCTTGAGCAAGCGGCACAAAATTATTTGGCCTCGGCCGGACGATTTGCTAAGAACAACGCACCAAGCACGATCACAGCCCCGAGCAGTTGCTGCCCTCCCAACGCTTGGTCAAGAATCACCCAGCCCAGTGTCGCCGCGAACACCGGCTGGAGCAGCAGATTCAGCGACGTGAGTGCTGCCGGCAGGTGGCCGAAGGCATACGCGATCAACCCCTGACCGGCGAAGTGGCTGACCAGCGCTAGGCCGAGCAGCATCAGCCACACGTTGAGCTGCGTCGTCCCCATCGTCTCGCCGCTGGCCAGCGCAGCGGCGAGCATCAGTGGGACGGCAAAGAGCCCCGACCAGGCCATGATCTCTTGCGGTGAACATGTCTCGCGCAGTTTTTTCACCGTGAGCATGTACGAGCCGTACGAAATGGCTGTGAGTAGCGAGAGGCCGTCGCCGAACAGTCGCTCGGGGTTTAATCGAAAACTGGCGCCCATCAGAATTGCACCGCCGGCAAACGCCAAGCCAAGTGCGACGAAAAAGCTAGGGACGATCCGCTCGTCGAACAGGCGTCCGGCCCACAGCGTCACCCACAGCGAGGCGAAGTTGGCCAGCAATGTGGCATTGGCCACTGTCGTGTACTTGATCGACCAGTGCCACGACACCAGATCGATGGCAAAGAAAAATCCGGCCAGGGCCAGCAGTCCAGTCGGTCGGCGGGTGCGTGCGCTTTTTTTTACTTTTCCCGGAGCGGCAAGAAGCACCAGCCACATGAACGGCAGCGCGAAGAACACTCGGTAAAAACCAATCGCCGCCGGGCCAAAACCCTCGTCTAGCGCCAACGAGGCGAACACCGGCGCAAAGCCGATTGCCATCGCCCCACAGACTAGCCCAATTGTTGGTGCTGTTTGATTACCCACCGCCGCGAGCGTAGGTAAAGGGATGGTAGTTCGCGAGATTTGCCGACTCGCGGCACTTGGCTAAGCGGGGTAGATTCGGCCGAGCGTAATGGATCGCCGGCGATTTTTTTTGCTGCAATGTGCTAGCTTGGCCTTGGGGCTTTGGCTTTGGGTGGGGTGTGTTCAGGTGCCAAGTGAGGTGGAGTCGACGTTTGCCTCCCCCACGCTTGGGCAAGTGGGCACGGCGACGATTGATGCGTGCATGGTTTGTCACAGTACACGCGAGATGCAGCGCGGGCCGGTGCTCGACGGTTTGCCAGAGTGGTACTTGACAGAGCAGTTGCGAAATTTCAAGTCAGGGCATCGGGGCAAAAATCCGTCTAACCGCTCGGAGGCTTTGATGGGTGCGGCAATGGCCAAGGTGGAGACCGAGGCGCAGCTTTCTGCTCTGGCACGTCATTTCGCCGAGCGCAAGCCGCAGTCATACATCCGCGTTGTTCGCGGCAACATCGACATCGGCAGGGCACACTATGCGACTCGGTGCGCGTCGTGTCACGGTGCCAAAGGCGAGGGCAAACCGGAGATCAAGTCGCCGCCGGTGAATGTGCAAGAGGATTGGTTTTTGCTCGATCAACTCCGCAAGTATGCCAACGGCCAGCGCAGCGTTCACCCTGGTGATGCGGGAGGCTTGGTGATGAAGGCGGCTCTCGCAGGCTTGACGCCGGACGACTTTCAAAACATGACCGCCTACATCGCGAGGGACTTGACGGTGACGCCGCCGTTGCAAAAGGCCGGCTCACCAAAAAAATAATCTGATGGCAAGTGTCCGACTCGACAATATCTGCAAAAACTTTGGTGCCGTTCGCGCGGTAGACAGGGTGAGCATTGAGATCCCCGATGGCGAGTTGATGGTGCTCGTCGGACCGTCGGGTTGTGGCAAGTCAACCCTACTGCGACTCGTCGCCGGGCTGGAGGAGGCCACGAGCGGCGGCATTTTTATCGACGATCGCGAGGTCAGCCGTATGAAGCCGCAGGATCGCGACGTGGCGATGGTGTTCCAGAATTACGCGCTGTTCCCGCACCTCAACGTGGAGCAAAATATGGCGTTCAGCTTGAAGTTCCGCAAAGTGGCCAAGCCGGAGATTCGCTTGCGCGTCGCCGAGGCAGCGGAGGTGCTGGGCCTCGCCGGCTTGCTGCGCCGCAAGCCGGCAGAGTTGTCCGGTGGGCAGCGGCAGCGCGTGGCGCTTGGCCGGGCGATGGTCTGTAAACCGAAAGTATTCCTACTCGACGAGCCGCTCTCGAATCTCGATGCGCGGATGCGCGCCGTGATGCGCGCCGAGATCACGGAGCTGCATCGGCGACTCGGCACTACAATGATTTTTGTGACACACGATCAGACTGAGGCTATGACGCTTGGCCAACGACTCTGCGTACTCGACTTTGGCCAAGTGATGCAGATCGGCACGCCGATGGACTTGTACCGGCGTCCGGCGCACCGATTCGTAGGTGACTTCATCGGCACGCCGGGGATGAATTTCGTCCGTGGCCGAATCGAGGGTTGTGACGGTGGGCTAGCCTTTGTCGGGAGCGGTGACGGCTTGTCGCTTGGCTTGGGCGGCGACTTGGCCAAGCACGCGGGCGGCGAGGTGGAGATGGGCATTCGACCGGAAAATATTTCACTCGCCGCCGGCGCATGTGACGCGACGGGGACGGTGCAAGGCTGCGAGTCGCTTGGCCACGAGTCGCTGCTGCGCGTGCGGTGTGGGGGCCACGAGTTGGTGGTGCGAGTGCCCGGTGCGGGCGCGTGCGACTTGGCCAAGGTCGGCCTGCGTTTCGACTTGAACACCGCCGCTTGGTTTAACGCCGCCTCCGGCCAAGCGCTGGATTAGAGGCTGTTCGCCCGCGTTTTCACCTTGGCCAGAGAGGCATGTCTGCGCCATAGATTTCGCGCTCGATGTCTAGTCGGCGGTTGCGGATGAAATCGCGGACGGCTTCGAAGCGAACACCGCGCCATTGGTAGTCGCTGATGTGAGGTGTGACCAAGGCCTCGATGCGCTCGGTCTCGGCGAGGAGCTTTTCCTCGTGCCAATGCTCGGCCATGAGCTGTTTCATTGTCGCGGCATATTTTTTCCGAACGGAGGGAATCTGGTACAGCTTATGGGCGAGGAGACCCTTGAGGCGGACGGAGCGAGGTGAGCTGCGGTCGACACGCAGGCGGCTGTATTTCTCGAACAAACAATCAGCGCCCCACGGCATGAAGTGGAGCTTGCCGGAACTGGGGTTGAGGTAAATGAAGTAGTTGTTGCGGTTGCCGGAGTAGCCGTCCCAAAAACTGAGCAAGCCCTCGAGCGCCCAGAACTTGTAAAACGCCTCCTCGTCGATCACCTCCCAAATCGCCTCCTCGTAGTCGTGCGCGTTGGTTTGCAGCTCGGCGACCATTAGGAAGTCGGTACTTTCCGGGCTGATGTTCAGGCCATGAATCGCGAGTAGATTACGGCCCTTGTGTAGCTTGCCCCGGTACTTGTTGATATTGAACGCCGTGAACGTCGAGTTGGCACTGTCGTCGCCGCTGCTTGTGGCTCGCGAGTCCCACTGCGCATTTTTTGGCGCATTCATCCGTGCGACTTCGTGGCCATTAATATAGGCGACGAAGCCGTCATCGAACTTCATCCGGAGCAGTAGGTTTTTTGCTCTTTTGATTTGGTCCGAGAGTTCGATATCAAATGGGAAACGCAGGTACAGCGACGTGGCCTTGTAGTGCATTTGATCGACGAAGTTGAAACCTGGTGTGATCAGTTTTTCAAACCCCTCACCGACTTCGTACCCAGCACCGTTGATTCCGGCAGTCCAGCTTGAGTCATCAAAGGTCGGCTTGACCCACTCGGCATCATGTGCGCCGCTGTCCGGCACCCAGGCGCGCCCCGGCGCCTCACCGCCGAAAAACGGCTTTCCGTTTCCACCCTGTATCGCCTTGATGACCTTTATGAGATGCTCGCGACCTTTTTTGTCATCACCGGTTTTTCGTTCAAAACTGCCTTCCCATTCAGGATAAAAATCCACGACGGTTCCCTCGAAGAGTGTGCCTTTGTCGTTACCAAACTCCCGCCTGAGAAGTGGCTCGCGAACGGTCTCCACGTGGCAGTAAACACCGAGGTCGCTGCCGTTGACCGTGACTTTTGCAAAGGCGCAGCGCGAGCCAGGCGCACCGGCGGCGTTCCAAAATTCGTACCCCATGAACTGGCTCATAAGGCTGGCGTCCTGTCGGTTGTTGTTGAATGTGAGATTACGCAGGCCGTCGATGTTTCCCTTTTTGTCGGAGTAATCGAGCTTTACCTTGAGTGACGGGCGGGTGGTGTCCTGTGAACCGAGGAAGCCTTTTTTGCGCAGACCCACCTTTGGATAGGTCACGCCATCAATCGTCACGCTGGCCTCGACATACGAGTAGGGAGGAGGCGGCGGTTTGAATTTGCGGCTCGGCGGCAGCGCGTTTTCGCGCGTGCGCCGCTGGTAACGGATCTTCTCCCAGTCAGCTTCTGAGAGCGCGATATTGACTTCAAGCAGACGATCCTTCGGGAACAGTTCATCGAGCTTGAGTTCCTTGGCAGGTGTGAGATGAAGGGCAGCAGTGCAACCAAGACCAACAGCGATTAATCTTAAAGTGTTAATCATGAACTGATCATTTCCGAGACACAATACTTTCATTCGGGTACACAATATTTCATTGGAACGCCGACAACTATTACGCTTAACCTACAAAAAACACAGCTAAAATATGTCTGACCAAGCCCGGCCAAGCACCTGATTTGAATGTTGAGGCGCGATGGGCGTCTACGGCATTGACTCTGGTGGGGGTTCGGTGGATTTTTGCCTCCGCGATTTCACAGATGAAACTTCGATATACAATTACAGGTTTGATGGCGATTGGCTTGGTGCTTGCGGGGACTGTGCAAGCCAAGCCGCTAGATATTTGGATCAGTTCTTTTCAGGACCAGCTCTATTACGAGAGTATGGTTAAGCTGTACAAGGCGAAAGTGGACAAGGCTTTCGAGGCCAAGGTGCAATCGTTCGGGTTCCGCGAGATGCCGGAGAAGCTAGCTGTGTCGATCAAGACCGGCATCAACCCGCCGGATGTGGTGCAACTCGACGAGGTGCTGTTCGGGGCTTTCCTTGGCGGTGATGTACCATTTACCGATCTCAACGCCCGCATCAAGAAAGCTAAGCTCGACAAGGACATAGCCAAGAGCCGCCAAAGTTTATTCGCCTACAAGGGCAAGACGTACGGCATCCCTCAGTCTCTCAGTGCGATGGTGGTCTATTACCGAGCCGACCTTTTTAAGAAACTGGGCATCGACCCGGCGACCTTGACGACGTGGGACAAGTTTGTCGCCGCCGGCAAGACGGTCGTGGAGGATCACGGCAAGTCGATGGTCGCGCTCGACCCGACATACTTTGGCATTATGCTGCGGCAGCGCGACAGTGACTTGTTCGACCGGGACGGCACGGTGTTTCCCGACCGCGAGGCGGCGATCGAGGTGCTGGGCTGGCTGCAAAAACAGATGGAATCCCGCGTCGGCATGGTGCCGGAGCGCGCGTCGATTTTTGACCCACTCTTTTTCAACAGCGCCATCCAGTACGGCGAGGTGCTGACGGTAGTCGGTGCCGACTGGTACGGGCTCGACATGCTGCAGCAGTTCACCCCCGACCTCAAAGGCAAGTGGGGCGTGATGCCGTTACCGGCGTGGAAGCTGCCTGACGGGCGGCTTAGCCGCCGCACCTCGACGTTCGCCGGGCAGGGTTTGTTGATCAATAAAGCCAGCAAACAACAGGACGCAGCGTGGAAATTCATAGAGTTTGTCATCACGGACAAGGAGTCGAACGCCCGCCGTTTCCTCGATGGTAACAGCTTCCCGGCGTACCGGCCGGCTTGGAAGGACGAGCGGTTGCTAAAGCCGAACGAGTTCTTCAATAACCAGAAATTCGGCGAGCTGCTCGTGCGCCTCGCGCCGGAAGTGCCGGAAGTCGTCAGCCACCCGAACCGCGCCAAGGCGGTCTTCCTGTTTCAGGAAACGTTTTTCACATCGCTCATCTACGGCGAACTCAAGCCGGCCGAGGTGCTCGATAAAATGAAGACTATGCTGGAGGCGGCCGGGCCGGGTCTCTGAGTCCAAGAGCATCCATGGCTGCAGGCGACCAGCGAACTCCCGGGGCGCGCTGGACGCCGTTTTTTTTCCTGCTGCCGTTTCTATTTTTCTTACTGCTGTTTTGGGTCATCCCGCTCATCGGTGGTGTGCAAATGAGCCTGCATGCCAACGGCGTTGGCCAGGCGAAGTATATCGGCTTCGCGCATTACAAGGCGTTGGCTAACGACGAGCGTTACTTCACTGCATTGCGCAACAGCTTCGTTTATACGCTGGCTTCGGTCGTCGTGATTGTGCCCCTCGCGCTTTGGCTGGCGCACCTGTTGCGGGCGAGCTTCAGGCGACTGCGTCCTGTGCTGACTTTCGCTTTGTTGCTGCCGGCACTGACGCCACCGTCGGTATTGGCGGTGCTGTTTGTGATGGTGTTCCATGGCCGCAACGGGCTGCTCAATCAACTGTTTGTGATGCCGCTTGGCTTTGAACCGATTAACTGGTTGAAGGATCCGGACTTCATTCTCAGCGGCTTGGTGCTGCAAACCGTGTGGCGCTGGACCGGCTTCATGACGTTTTTTATTCTGGCCGGGATGGAGGGTATCCCGCGCGTGTACTACGAGGCGGCACGCTTGGCCACCGGAAGCCGATGGCGGCAGTTTTGGCACGTGACATTGCCGCAGCTTCGTCCGGTACTGTTGTTCGTGGCGGTGTATCTTGTGGTTGATGGATTCTCTCTTTTTTCCGGTGCATATGTTCTACTCGGCGGTTCTGGTGGTACGGCTGACGCGGGGCTATTGACGGTCACTTACGTCTTTCTGAAAACGCGATTCTTCGACTACGGCAGTGCATCGGCGATTAGTATTAGCCTGTTGCCGCTGATGGTGCTGGCGCTGTTTGGGTGCCTGTTTTTAAGGAGGCGAACAGTATGAGTGGACAGGGGAAAACTCAGCGTGGTGCTTTGTCGCTGTTGCTGCTCTGCCCGTTTTTGTTGGCGGTTCTGGTGCCATTTCTGTGGATGGTGCTGGGTATTTTTAAGACAAACAACGAGTTTTTCCAGCCGTTGGGCAAGGCGTTTTTTCCGGTGAATTACGAGTGGCAAAATGTGAACGAGTTGCTCGATGGTAAGTGGGTGCCGTTTTGGGATGTGTTCGGCAACTCGCTGGTGGTGTCGTTTGGACAAGCGCTTGGTGCGGTGACTTTGTCGGCGATGGCTGGGTACGCCTTCGCGCGGTTTACGTTTTCCGGCAAGCGTCTGTTGTTTGTGTTGGCCGTGGCGTTGATTCTTGTACCACGGCAGCTTTTTGCTGTGCCCTTGTTCTCGTGGGTGAACGAGATTGGCCTAAGTGACTCGCTATTTGGCGTGATGCTGCCTGGCGTGGTGACCGGCCTTGGCGTGATTTATTTCACGCAGGTTTTTCGACAAGTGCCGGAAGAGTATTTGCAGGCGGCGCGGATTTGTGGTGCGACGGAGCTGAGGGTGTTTTTGACCGTGCTGCCACTGGTGTGGCCGGCGCTGCTCAGTTATGGGATGATCCATTTCATTCTCACCTGGCACGAGCAACTTGTCCCGATGCTGGTACTCACGACTGAAACCAAGCAGACCCTACCGCTTGCCTTGGCCAAGCTCTACGACGTCAGCCAGCGAACGCCGCAGGGAGTGCAGATGGCGGCGTCAACCTTCGCAGTAATCCCGACCGCCGTCCTCTTCGCCCTCTGCTACCGAAAATTCAGATCCTCCCTCTCCGACATGCTGGTGCATTGATCGGCTAATCCTCATCCTTGGCC
>Ga0115011_10001009_pt1 | contig 20836 bp, 17 predicted proteins | sample TroAtlMetagenome_2_FD_88705 | JGI IMG/M metagenome (GOLD analysis project Ga0115011, IMG submission 88705) | Marine eukaryotic phytoplankton communities from Atlantic Ocean - Tropical Atlantic ANT8 Metagenome | ecosystem: Environmental > Aquatic > Marine > Oceanic | place: Tropical Atlantic...
CGCTCTTTATTCGATTTATAATACGAGGCGTCAGGAAAGTGAAGGACAACACAGATAATGATTCACGAGGTGAGAGAGACATAGTGTACATATTATCTGCCATTAACATCTTGGATGCGGAGTTTTCATCCCAGACCATGCCCGACTCCATTTCTGTAGATTCTGTAAACCCTGTGGAGAAACCTTTGGTGGCTGCGCGTAAACTTTTCTTAGCTGATATGCTAAAGTATGTCAAACATGTAGCATCGTGGCCGCTGAATGAAGACACTACATTGTTTGGTGACTGGCGACAGATGATAAGGGATTTGAAAGTTGTACCAAACTCTGAGGAAGAACAGCAGTTTATAGAAGTGTACAAGACTTTGGAATCTAAGTTGGCAACGCTGACTAGCTTTATGATGAGCGGTAAGGGGTTAGCTCCAATGCCGCTGTTCTTCGGTGTCATAAATCCTCCAGCGAACCCGGATGTGAACCCTGAACAAATCTCACAAGAAGACTACGAAAGGGTACGGGACGAAGCATACGAAGCGTATCTAGAAGCTGAAGGGGAACAGACACAGAATTCCTTTAGCGAGCCAGACGAAGAAGAAGCACGTCAATTCCGTGAACGGACGGAAAATACTTACCAAGCATATCTAGTTGCCCGTTCGAATGTACCATGGGTAACATGGCCTGAGGGTCAATATTTTGAGGGAGAAAATCCCGGGACTATTGACCGGTGGTATGCTTGGGCAGCTCAATTCTGGCTAAAAACCCCTCACGAACAATGGTTTCGCCAAGTAGCAAAACTAAGTCGTACAGATGAAACCGCAGCTCTCTTTCGAAGCACACAAATAGTAGTGTTGGACGACAGCTCCGGTGGTTGTTCTAGATTTGGTAGATACGGTTTAAACGCAATAGACATGCCACATTTGATATACGTATACACATTACGAAATGAATCGCCATGGTGGAGACCTCCAGAGTTGGGCTGGGATGACCTTGTTACAGATGCTGCCGTTGCTGTTGAAAAAATAAAGGACGAAACCGAACGTTTCTCTGTGTGGAAAGAAAGGCTCAACGCGCTTAAAGCTTCATTGGACGAAGGTCTTGTATTGAATAATGGTAACGTTGTTATCTATACTACCAGTCCGGAAATAATAGGCTATTGTTTGGTAAACAATGTCAACGTTATCATTTACAACAATTGGTTGACGGACCAACCAGTCGAAATCAAAGCGTTGAGAGAGCAGGTTTTGAGACAAAAAGCTCTTCTTGGGAGCGTTGTTACACCGTTGCTACCGGAGTCTACTGTTATATTGACATTTGTAGCTCTATTGGCAATATCAAGTTCTTCAGGTTTACCGTTGTATGTAGGATTTGGATGGAACAATGTGTTCTCACAATGGGTCAATCTGGTTAGAGAATATCAAAAATTGGTAAAACCCAGCCGTAATAACCCGCACAAAACCTGCGCATGGTTGGCTCGTAGGGGTATTGATGAACGTATTATAATCAACCGTTCATTGTTCATACCTCTTATAAGCCGAATATTACATTCCAAGTTTGCCAGCGACAAACCAGCTACGAAACTATTGTCTGCTTACAATATATGGTCTACTAAGTACAAAGACCTTATCAATGAGAACAGGATAGGAACAGGCCGTGTAGAACCGATACCCATACTCAAAATATGGAGACCGTTTACGAGTGAATTGTACGAGTCGAGTGAAAATAAAACCGACACGTTCAAACGGTCGGCAAGACAATCAGAGACGCGCGCACAGGAAGAAACCAGGATTAAAGAATTCGAAGAGAGGTTAAGGCAATGGGAGCAGAGACGTGATGAATTCAATAATCAACAGATTGATGAACGCGATACCAGGCGTGAACAATACAGAACCCAGACTGCCGCAACAATTGTACAGACCTCCATAGACGAAGGGAAAGACTACGACATCCGACTTCAAGAAATAGAAGACAGGATTAAACAAAAACAAGAGCTCCAAACAGACTTAACGAATACAATACGAACCATAGAGCAGCAAGAAGTTGATAGAAAAGAACGCGTTGGTATCGCTGATAAAGAATATAAGGATACCATAAGGGCTAAGAATAGATGGAATCAAGAAGGTTCGTGGTTCGGGGGTACTGTAACTAGAGTGACGGACAATGACGTGGAGATAGCGAAAAACAAATTGAATTTGGAGGAGCAAAGTTTAAATATACTCACCATGCAACGCCTTCAGGAAGAAGAGAGACTTAAGTTGGCTATAGCTAACTACGACGAAGCGGTACGGGACAGAGATACTATAATACAAGGGGGAAGACCTCTAGCTATTGATATTGATGACCTCATGGGTCGGTGGGACTCTCAAAACCCACCAGACTATCAAGATTTTCCTGAACCTGAACCTGAACTAGGGCCTTACGATGGACGTGGAGATATGGAAGACGACGAGATGAATTTTCTAAACGTGATGGCGGGTGTAGAGTTAAATGAGAGAGAGGATACGTACGAAGTGGACAGTGACGCTGATGATGAGGAGAAGGAGTTAAAACGAAATAAAGATATCATCAACAGACAATTGGACGAGCGGACGCAGAAATGGGCAGAGTCTTATGAGTGGATGTATGCGCAGCGCCAGATGTTTCAAGACAAGTATTACGCACCATTAGACTTTGATGACTTGCTTCAACGCTTTCGGATTCGTTTGAGAGACTGGACAGGAGCATCTATAATTACTATAAACACTTAATTTTTTTTACTAGACATGTCTATTTTAAAATCTATGCCTGAAAAAGTTCCTAGTAAAGTTTGGGTAGATACAATATCACAAGATTGGGCAGACGCTGGTCTCGCAGTTACCATTATTACAAACCAGCAGTTGGACTTATTCAACGAAAAGATAGGTAAAGACCCTGATGTCGATTGGCAATGGTTTCAAATGATTCTCATGACCGATGTTGAATGGCAATTGGACTGGCTCGAAAAATGTATTCTACGAGGCGTTACTATAGATAAAACATGGAGGGCATTGGACACTGGTCACCAAGTCACCATTTTTGATTTAATTAGTACAGTAGAAGGAGGGATACGACAGGAGACCAGAGACATTCTCATCAAAATAAGAAAAATATACGAAATTCTATTCATGCGTCAGGACGTTCAACCCGCTTTAGATTACCTGGATGAACTAGAAGAGGGGAAACACTGGTTACAACTCAACACGATATTAAGTTCATATGTGCTTGGCCCCCTCAACGAACCTAAACCATTGCTTCATTATGTAGTTCTCATGGAAAGATATGATTTGGTGCGTGGTTTATTGACTTCCGCAACGGCTGTTCAGCAAGAATATAGCGAGACTAATTTTCTCAAAGGTTGGATAAACATGACCGACGACTGTGGGCGTACCATTCTACATATTACTGCGATGCAACGACGTGAATCGTGGGCCAAATGGTTCATAGCTAACTCTGCCAACCCCGCGCTCCGCGACTCTGATAATAAGACAGCGTTTCACTACGCTCCAGATATTAAATATTTACAGCTTTTCTGGGATAAGATGGAAGAGGAATCAACGGAGCTACTGACAGAAATACTCGAACAAGGAGTCACTGATGTAGAATCGTTGAGATGGCTTTTAGACAATGGAGCCAATCCTAATAGTGAAAAAGCGTTCCTAACGGCTTCCAAGACTCCGGGGTTTATCTCCATTCTAGTAGAATATGGAGGAGACCCAACTGTATTTCGTCCACAGAGTAATGCACCCGTGATGTCGGAGTGGTTATCGATAGGAGGAAGTGGTGGTACAAACTACGAAGAGATGGTAGTAAAACATTTAACCGGTAGGAAATCCGCTAGATGGATTTGTTTCCTGATTAGTTTACAGAATGGATTCCTTGAACAAGCGAAAGGGTGGTGGCAGGCTTGCGACGAAGACCAACGTGCCCAGTATGCCCTGTTGATTAAAAACATTGAGCCTGAGTCAGCCTATATGAAACAATACCAACTTTGGCTCGAGAAAGTGACGAATATGCAAGATGTGTAATAAATATTATATAAATAATAACCATAATCTTATTATATGAATGAACAACAACAAAGTACCGTCGATGCTCTAACAGTAATGGGCTTCGCCGACTATGCTGTCGAGGCAGCACAAATATTCGATAGTGATATTCAAGCTGCTATCGATTGGGCTCTACGAAAGTCCGTAATTGGAACAATGCCAAAACGTTTTAAACGCGTGGGTAATGCTGACTTCAATTATACATTCTACAACTCTCTAGTGAGCATTGGACAGGATGATTACCGCGTGGTCGATTACGACCCCGATTATAATTTATTCTTATCGAACCACGGTTCCAATCTATCATACGAGACGAGCAACAACCAGACCCGCGTTGGATAACATTAGCTGACCCTTCCCTAACCTGGAACCGCGAATCTCACGGTTCTAAACCGGTGTTACAACACATCAACGATATGAAACATTATGTCGGTGATATTTGTTTACCGATTGACCCAGCGTTTACCAACGCTCCAGGAGCCTTCAATCCCAACAGTGATTACCAACAACAACAGGGAGCCTTTTTTACAGATGAATTGGGTAGAATAAACAGTCAAGGTCAGCCAGTTGGTAATCTACCAAACATGTACAACCGGTTGAGGGTTATGAAATCTCGAAGCCCTGCGTTGGGAGTTATGTGGCAATCGCTTCTTTACTACTCTGATAAATACCACGAAGGGTTGAGATTAACTCCTGAGATGCCAGAACCACGCTGTATCAACAACAAGAGACTACGTTGGACTAAAACAATAGCGTACACTCGTATGATGTTGATTCTGGAATACCACGGTCAGAGTCTTTCGCATCCATTCGAGGCACATGTGGACCTTAGTCGTGAGTTCATATGTGGGTTGCCACGCTTATTCAAGGACTCTGACCAACCAGAACTGGTAAAGAAAATACCTGAGCTCATGTTACCACTTTTTAGACAGTACAATAGACCAAATAACTATATGAGACGTAAAAAAAGAGAATGGTTAGATGCCTGTGCCTCTGTTTTTACCATGCGCGACGCTGAGATTGTATCGTACGATGGACGCGGGTGGAGTGGTAATTACTTCAGAGTAAAGCTATACATGAGCGATATGATATTCCAGAACGGCCGCTCGATGGCAGCAGAGTCGATGAACTGGTTGCATCTCAAGAATATCATCAACGCTGTACGCATGGGCGATGAGCTCTTTACTCGTTTTCCGGAATGTTTAACACACAAGTGCGAAGGACTGCCAGAACCAGCCACACCTTCCATGGCCAACCACGGTATAGCATATTATGACCATTATAATAATATGACACTTGTAGAATGGGGAAAAGTCTTTTTGGAATGGTCTCACCGTTTACCTGATGATGATGGGGTTATGTGTGACCGTGAGGAACGAGAATTTAACGAAGAGAGTGGTATGTTTGACCACCAGTTTAAACTGGTTGAATGGATGAAGCAGAAAGAAGGGCGAGGGTACTGGAGGGATGATTTGGGCCGTGGTAATGGGTGGCATAAAATTGTTCTGGATTCTGGGTTTGTTATGTATCAACACGAAATGGGAAATTTAATGAACCAAGAGATGTATGACACATATGTTGTCCCAAAACCTACTGGTGGTATCATAGCACAAGCGGTAGGCTCTGGCAAGACCAAAGAGGTGTTATCCTTGATACAAGAGAATCGGGAATGGATACTTGGTGTTGCGAAGCAGAATAATGAAGAACCAGAGTTGGAAAAAACGCTCGTAGTGTTGCCAACGACCATGATATCTACATGGGAATCGGAGTGTAAACGCTGGACACCGGAACTAAAGGTGAACGTGTACTATGGTAACCGCCGTAAGATTCCATGGGATGATGACTCTGATATAGTCATTACAACCTACCGCACCGTATGTTCGGAGCTATCTACAAACTCTGCCAACATTAAACACCAGGATTTAGGGCGTTGTAGATGGGACAGGGTAGTTCTGGACGAAGGACATCATATCAGAGACATGGGCTCGAGGACCTTCAAAGCCATTAACAATATTAAAATGAAGCCAGTGTCTTACCGGTGGGTAATAACGGCTACTCCCATCATAAAAAGCAGCATGGACATGTGCGCTTACTTGGCCTTCCTACGCGTGTACCCGTGGGTAACATTGGACAACCTGCCTCACCACTCGTATATTAGCCGCAGCATCTCTAGCATCATGTATGCTATCAGCTCTTATTCTGAGACGTACCCAGCCATAGCAGAGGCTGTTCGAACCGTGATGAGGGAAACGATGTGGTATCAGAGTAAGAGGACCATAGCGGCGATATCACCGGAATTGAGACCGGCTTCTATCAATGATACGACCATAACCATACCTGCGGACGAGAGTCACAGCAAGTTAATGGCACTACTACGACAGCAAATCGACGACAGGGTAAAGAATGACCCAACGGCTAATAATTATAGCCAACGGCTTAAATGGATGTCCTGGTTGCGGTTTTGTGCTTTCAATCCTGCTATGGTACCGACAGCTGCTTACGGGCGTGCGATGACAAAGACTTCAGAGGCTGGGATGCCAGTCATCCTTACCAGTGCTGCTACACTCAAATTGCCGAATGTGGCAGAAGGTTATCAAAATACCGTAAAGGATGAGTTGGCAAACTTGGACAACCACCGATGTCCGGTCTGTCTAGACACTATTGACTCGCCAACCATCACCGCTTGTGGACATATATTCTGTTCAGAATGTATAAACAATGCTTTTATCCACCAGCAAACTGCTCGTAAGAAATGCCCGTGTTGTAGGAAAGATTTACAAAATAGCGTTCTGAGAGAAATAAAGATGGAAGATTCGGTGTCTGGGACGGACAAAGACTTTAGTATATGCGAACATCCCATGGTGGGAGCAACGGAAGTGTTGGATACGACTATCGAAGAGCTTAATAAGTGGCGAGATGTACGTTCACCAAAGGTAAAACGGTTAGTAGAGTGGTTTCAGAATTCAGACGAGAAATGTTTAATATTCACTTCACTGAGCGGTGTCGTTTTGGGTGACATACAACAAGCATTACAAGAAGCGAACATCAAGCATGTGGTGGTATCTGGGTCGATGACCAGGCATCAACGAGCGAAAGCTATTGATACATTCCAAAATGATACAACATGTAGAGCGTTTTTATTGACAACACGGTCTGCTTCATATGGCTTAACGCTTACGGCAGCAAGCTCGATAATATTCTTCGAACCGTGTATGAATCGTAGTCTTCGCGACCAATGTATAGGACGCATGGACCGTATTGGTCAGAAGAAGAAGTGTTTGGATGTTATTACTTTTGCTGTGGAAGGTTCTATTGAAGAGAAGTTGGCAGAGGTAGTAAAGGTTAAAAATTGGTCGTTTAAAGATGTTAATTTATAAAGGTTCTATTTTATTTTTTATTTCTTCTATTTCGTTTACATCTTCTAATGGCACGGATTCCACTTCTTGAAAATGTACATGGTGGTTCGTCTTTATCCAATCGTCTCTCTTATCAACTATTTCATTCAACTGTGTAACCAACGTTTCCATAATAATATTCAAGTGGTTATCGGATATGAGTCGATTTAGAATAGGTTCCCAATCATTTACGAGACCTAAAGCCTTACCCCATTCGTCTTGTTCTGTGTGAGTGCGAGCCAGTAACAACGCCCTGGCAGCCCTGGCCCAATTCATGAGCGCTGCGTTGTCGGCATTCATCCAGTGGGCGAGAGACTTGTGGCATTGTCCTTCCACGCGTTTCAATAGACGTATCGCATTCTTATCCGTGATACCGACACCGGCGTATGCGAAGTTGAGTGTCATCAAGTCCTTCATAGCGTATACAAAGTCTAGTTTACTTCTCCAGAACTTATCAAAGGTCATGTGTATGGATGGGTTTTCTTTCCATGTCCAGCTAGGTAATACCTTTTCCAGCACGGCTACCACATAAGAACCTGCTGAGTGAAAATTCTTAGATGCTTCTTTAAAGTTCGATTTGGTCGCTAGCGACATGGCTGAGGTCATAAATATATCAAAGCCGACCGCATGGGTCATTAGATTTTCCCATTGCCAACAAGAACTCATATACGAACCAGTACCCCAACACCAATCAAATTGTGGTTGTTCGGTGAGTATGGTCATACTACGCTGTTGTTCCAAGTTCTTTATTATGTCATGCAATTGTGTTCTATATTCTTCCACTGCGCTTTGTGCTCGCTTCATATCGTTGTTATTGAGTGCGTCTTGTAGAGAGAGTCTCTTCTGACTAGTGGCGATAGATTGTTGAGTAGACACATACTGAGAAGGTATGATACGCTCGAATAAAACAGATTTGTTTATAGCTACAATAGACATAGATACTAGGATTATATGAATTATTTATAGTATTATTCGTCAGTCACCTGGACGAGTCTCGCCGTACCAGATTCGGTGTCTTGGACAATGACCGCCGCTACCGGGGTTTCACTCGATTTGGTGTAACGTCTTTTCAAGCCCCTGATGCAGGTACTGATGATATAATACCATAGCATTGTTTGTATGATAAACATGAATAGAGCATCCCATGTCACGTACTGCTCAGGGTCAACAGTGATAAACACTTGTTTGATAATGATATTGGTTCCATTGGTAGTGGTACTGTTGTGGTCGGTGTAATTTTGGTTATTCATCTTGTTGCGTCACTGGGCTCTTATATACTATACTCCCCATGCGTTGACTTTCTGTAGATTTATCTGGATGGTAGTCTTGAATATGGTCTTGCCATCTATTTTAACTGGTATAGCATTGAGATTTAATTCGCCCATCTGTCTCCATTCACCTGTTCCAATCAGCCACTGGGAATAAGTCCAAGCGGTTGAACAAGCGGTACCACATGCACGTATAAGCTTGTAGGAACCTGTGACAGACGCCTCGTTCTGTAATGATTCTAATGTATCATCCCGTGTTATTTGTTTCTCTAAGACTGTATTTGACATGAAACATATGTACAGTGCTAAATTATACGGGATATTCAATTCTTGGGGTTGGGACACGGACTGGACGAAGTGGCCATTTCGTCTAAAAACATCAGCGACGAAAAACGCAGTGTTCATACTTGTATCGTCTATCGGTACTAACATTACGGCCTGTCTTTTTAAATGGGACTCTTTGACTTTCTCTATTACGTCTCGTTTTGACGACGAGGATTCTATATTTAATATAAGTGGTGTTGCATAATCCATATACACTAAACATATATAGGTATGTTATATACTCAATCCAACTAAAGCAATGCATTCGTTACGGATACGCTAAGAATATTCGATAGTATCAATGACTATCATTATAATATCATCAACACATTATGTCAGCTCCACCACTAACCCGTTCACAAACCCAACTAATTGATTCAGAAGAAGATGATACCCTTGGCGACATGCCCGAACTGGAACGGGTACAACGATTCGATGGCAGTAAAAGTTCCTCCACCGCGGAAACTCTCGTGGACTTTCTCCAATCCTTCAACTGGAACACTACCCAGCTCAAAGACATACCAGGCATTGGCCCTGCTACCGTCGGAAAACTCAACAACCACGGCATCCACAGAGTACAGCAACTCGTGGGCGCGTATATGGGTTTCGTGGAACCTGACGCCTCGTCGGTTGACATTAATAACGGGTTCTACGATTGGTTCAAAACGGTCTCACCGAATGCGAATGCACACACGGTCACCTTTGCAATCGCCCATCTCGCCGATAAATTCGGAATTGTTGTTTATGAAGACTGAGTTACCCTATAAAGAGTGTTATCCCCTAGGCAAATGAGCAAACGAGGAGATGTTTGGAAGACCTATTTACTAGGGGATTATGAGCATGTGCAAAAAGCACGTAAAATGTATCATAACATAGTAGTACATCATCCTTATTTAATAGACTCACATCTACAGCGTCAAATAGAAGCTGATGTACCTAGAACATCTTTCGGCACTGCTATTACCCCTTCCAACGAACGCCTACAAAAAATAATAAAAACTCTACTCGTACAATACGTTCAAGTCATGCCTTGTGATGGTTACCTCCAGGGATTTAACTATATCGCTACTATACTATACAGAGTGTATTCAGAAAACGATATTGAGTTTGCCCTAGCGGACACATGGTGGTCCATGGTATCGGTCATTGCTATAATAAGACCTATGATACCCGACCACGACCCTCGTGACTTTATGCGCTACACTGAACGTTGGTCCGTATATTATAAGAACCATATAAAGTTGAAGAACGCGCGCGTATATGCATTTCTAGAACCACACTTCATTATCATATGTCCAATGATTACGGTCAAATGGTTGATGATATGGTTTTCTCAGCTATTTGATTACAATGACCTTCTAATTGTATGGGATGCACTCATCACATGTGAACCGTCAAGACGTACCAAATTGATGGCAATCATAGCAGCCAACGTTACCATACAACAAGAAACACAGATTGAAACCTGGTCGAGAACATGCCCGTCGGAGTTAGGGGGGAGAATGTACAATATCAGGGCCAGAGAAGCCGAAACCATCATAAACGAATCTAGAGCTGCCATGATTGAATATAAATTATTATCGGTATAAAGTACATTGAGATTATATCTAAATGGCAACGATTACCACCACAGAAGAAGCCTTGAAAAAATCCGCAGAGCTTCAGGAGCTCAAGGAGAAGGAGATGGAGACCCGTGCCAGGAAACAGGATGAAAAGAAACGCCAATCTAAATGTGCTGCGGTAGGAAAGATAGGCAAAGTGGGCATTGTATTAGCGTTGGGATTACTTGGGCATACCATAAAACAGAACGAAAAACTTCAGCGCGATTTGACACCACCACATAGTAGTATAGAGACAGCTGTTCTAACCAACATGACAGATGAGCTAGCTACACTGCGCAAACAGAACGAAGAGTTACATAAAGCTCAAGACACGCTCAACAAACTAATCGAGAACAATCCAACCAAATCGACACAGCCCTACGCAAAGGAGGTGTGGTTACATAAAGAAATAGCAAAGGCGAAAGGTGAGGAGGTGGAAAAAGAAGAAGATACCAGCAAGGCCGTTGTAAAGTCCAAAGGACGTAAAAAAGGAGGGTACTTTAATGAACACTTTAATTTAACTTTTTAATTATATTATTTTTCGTCATCTGATTCTACAAAACTATCAGTCAACTTACTAGGCGTTGAACATGCCATCGCCCATTTCTTGGGATGCATGTACTTCTTGATAACCGCATTCACCTTTTCCAACGTACAGCTTTGTACTGCGGTCTTCCACCCATTCCATTCTTCCAAGCCGCGTTTACCATTGGTCAGATGTCTGTGGAATACGGACGTTACAGCCTGCCAATCGTCTTGTTCCAACGTGCGCTGACCCAACAACTCCGCTTTTGCATTCTTTAATTTCTCAGCGTCGAGCCCGTGCGTGCACCACTTCTTTACTGTCTTAACCAGGTCTTTGATACCGTTTTGAGCGAGGCTAGGTGTGAAGGTTGCTTGCACTACTACGAAACTTGGAGCATGTTGCTGGTCTTCTTGTGACGCGTATACACCATAGGTACCGTTTTGTTTCCCGTGTAATTCTCTCAATGTCCACATCAGGTCAGATGTCATACCACCTCCCAACGATTGAACAGCTATCGACAGGGCCACGCCGTCGTTTTCCTTGTCGTACTGTACCAAGTTAGTAGATTGTCCCATCATTACCATGGAGGTACCAGAACCACGCATGAGCATAGGATTAAACTTGGTATCGACAGTCGGTTTGCGTAGCCATGTGCGTCCTGCTTCTGGTACCGCTGTGTTGATGTAGGCAGAGTTAAAGGCAGTCTTCAACATCTTGGCCATCTTTTCTGCCTTGTCCAAGTGGTCGGACGGGCATGCCAATGTACAGTGTACCACTCCTGCTGCCTGAATATAATCCTCGTAGAAGTCGTTCAAATGGCCCTGGCCAACCCTTCCCATCTTGCTTGCTTTGTATTCGAGGGTTTCTTCGTACGATGTATGGATAAACATCTTGTTAATAAGGTCTTCCTTCACCTTGTATTCGTTGTTCTGCTTTAGGGCTGCCAACTCTGACATAATACTTCGTTTGGATATCATAAATACTTCTGGGCTAAATGTAGTATTCCGTAGCAACCCGTTCACTACAAAGTTCATGCCTTCAACTACATTTTCAGGATTGTTAAAGGCGAACTCGAAGTTGTAATTGTCATGACCTTTATTACAAGAGACATCAATTCCCATGGAATCTAGCTTGTTGTTGATTTCTCCAGCTCTATATGTCTTGTTCTGAAACTCACACTGTTGTAAGAACATAGAATCAAACATATTGGCGTTGAATCGCTGGTCGTGTGGATATGGTATAGTAATATTGACATAGATACTGGAGCCAGTAGTCTTTAACGTTTGAACGTGGAAGCCGTTGTGTTCCGTTTCAAATGAATGCACATCCCATTCACATTTTTCAGGGTTGCTACGCATTTTGACCGCTTTACTCTCAACGGTTTCCAACGGTGAAGTTTCCACTTCACGTATAGCATGGTCCCTTGGTACTATAGAAACAACCGTTACTTTTTGTTCCTTCAAATATTTAGACACGCAGTTGGTCAAATCTTTTGTGGTTATCTTTTCCAAGGTAGCAACTCGTTGAACAATATCTTTCCAGTTTCCTAGAGCAGCAGCCTCTCCTAGAGCCATAGTCGTCGTGTGGATATTGGTATACGGAGATACAGTCCATTCTTGTCTAAGAGATGCCCTGGCAGCCTCCAGTTCTGGATATTCTATTCTCTGAAGCCCATTCACCATAGAGATAAGTTGCTTTTCACCCTGTTTCAACTTGGAAGGATTGGCAACGGACCCGTGTAAACACCACATGTATGAATCTACTTGCCTTGGGGCGTAGGAACCTACATTATGCATGACTCCCTGGCGCAGCACATCGGTCTTACGACCCGCGTTACCGTTGGAGATGATTCGTGATAGTATAGACATGCATATGGATTCTTTCGTATTTGCTGGAGGGCTAACCCAGGTTAAGCACATCATAGCGCACGGGGCAGGCATGCTTAACTGTATACTACGCTTACCAAGTTGTACAGGTTCTCGTGGAGCAGGTTTCTTGGCCAACGGTGGCGGAGTGATATGACCGTATACACGCTCAAAATGGTTAAGCACGTGTGGTGTGTGGACATTCCCCACTACGATAAAGGTTGCGTTGTTAATTTGGTAGTAGGCTTCTCTAAATTTCTTCATATCTTCTGCTGTCGTATTGACTATATCACTTCTTCTACCTATGGTAGATATATGATATTTGGAGCTAAGATGAGAGCACATTTGAGCCATGGTAAACAGTTGGCCTACGGCTTCCGTGTCGCGCTCTTTCTCGTTGAGAACTGCCATCATTTCAATTCCTATACCATCGGAAGGAACTGCGGAAGTTAAAAACCGATGCCCGTCTATCTCAATAAGGTCAGCAATATGCTTAGCATCGCCAAAGTCATAAAAACTGGTAGCATCTTCGGTGGTCATGGCGTTGTCTTCATGGCCTCGTTTTTCGAATTCCCAATACTTTCCACCATCAATCCGAAAGGACATGTGTTCAATAAAATGGGCAATTCCCTTGCCACAGATACCATCTTCGTTCGACGAGCCGGCGTTTACTACGCGCATGTATCCACATATTGGGGCGGTATGCATTTCAACAACCAATACGCGTAACCCGTTTGGATACTCAAAGTGTTCGGCTTTCAAACCATTAGGTAGGTCAATAGATTCTGAGGTTGGTGTAGACATTTAGTAATAAAAAATCAATTATATATACATCAATTTATTAAACTCGTTCTCTTAGCGCTAGCAGCCGAATAAGGCACTGAAGGGGCAACGCTACCGGATGTTTCTACCAGTAGCACGCGTGTTATAGCGCGCATTCTCACTCTATATACATCAATAGGACGTGTGTTTTTGGTACACAAGAGTATTGCCGTGGGTACCATCTGGTAACTCTCCCAGGTGCATATGATATTAGCATCAGCGTAGTTCGTATCCATGATAGAATGCCTCGCACTCTGCCTTTCTTGGCCATCGGATTCTTTAACCCATATGTTAACACCATCATTGAGAACTTCGGTTACAATGCGTTTAGGATTATACATCCATTTGCGTTTTAGTTTTGTAGCTGGTGTGAATCGTTTGTATGCTTCTTTCTCCTCTTTATTCGAAACATATATTTGAGCATCCGGATACGTCTCCATACAGGCATCAGCATACGATATCTTAGTGACATCGGTACACATAGGAAACGCGGGCATCATACATTTAATCTTGTGCCTAGTGACAGCATAGTCATAAAACACCGAACCGCGGACCTCGCCCAGTTCCAACTTTCCAAAAATAGCTATAGGCTTTGGACCCTTGGCGAATTCTACCCAGTCCTCCTGTGAAAAATTATGAGCATTCCCAATTATAAAATCGCCTTCAGGAACTTCCATAGTTACAGTTGGGTAAGAATATAGCCTCCACCAATGCATCTTGTCGTCTACATGCTTAAGCACTACCGGAGTGTCTACCGTACCGACTGGTAACGGTGTAGGTGGTGTATTGACAAAAAATTCAATACCATCCAACCATTTGATTATAGTTTTTGTATTCTCTATATCATACACAGTTGCCCAGCAATTACCAACGCGTTGTATATATTTGGTACTACTCCCTTCGCTAGTGATAGGAACACAAGTTTTACGGCCCAGCTTCTTTACAAAGGCATTTGCTTTTTCCAAATCTTCAATCTGCTTATCATCCGGTATCATACGACCTATACTTATACACAGGCGTTTGTAATCGTTTATGTCAGCTCTATACATGAAATCAGGCCCCTGTAATAAAATAGACTCTGGTTGAGTGGCTATTCTGTCCCATTTCTGTTTGATAGCAGCGTGTTTGTCCGATTTCATTTGGTCGATTAGTTTACGGAATTCCAAAGGATTCTTCCTACCACGTGTAGGAAAGCGGGTCTGTAACCATCTATAGTCCATGTAAAGCATCAGTTTCAGTGGCAATTCCATATAGGAATAGAAACAATTGGCGAGCTTGACATCGTACGGGTCCAACAGATAAAGATGAGCGCTCGTATTGGTAGATACCAGGTGCTTGACCTGGGTTTTATAATTTTCACGGTTAACTGTCATCCAGTCTGCTTTACGCCACCTTTCCTTGATGAATGCCTTCATCATTATCCAACCCTTTGGAGCATGTACACGGCTTTTAAACGGGGCACTGAACCAATCAATGAATGGTATTAACTCTTTAGCGTTCAGCTGAGATATATTCAACCAATCAATACCTTGGATGTAGTATGATTTTGGTCTATTCTCTGGGTCTACGTACCCTATATTCTTTAACACGTGCGCGCTAGAACCCTGGCGACTAGGTGTTAGTATAAGGTCATAAGTTACACAGGGTATGATAGATGGCAGCCAACCTGAAGCTACAATGACATCTTCTTCAGGAGGTTTGTAAATGTTTAATGTTTCGCCCTCTTCCTCCATCATCTCATATATGGCTTCCTCTATCGCTTTCGATTCCGTTTTACCAGATAACCATTGGCTAACACGGCCCTTAACCTTTTCTTTGATGGCTTGTGGTATATCCTTCATAGCAGGGTAGCGTTGCATGAACCAGTATCGGATAAGGTCAGAGTTCTTATTCTTAGAAGGTTTACCATTACGTTGTAACATAACGTGGGAGTTACCCGTTCTATGGTCATAGTGGAATATTTTTTTGATACGCCACATCTTTTGATATACTAAGGTTTCTATTAATACCCTCTCTTATTCGTATCGGATACTATCAGTATAAAAAGACTACATATCATGTTAGATGCATTGGCTAGTTTTTATACTGCTACTGGCCTGTGTCCATGCTAAGACTTGTTCAAACCATGACGGATGTTCTGGTGATTCTATATCTGATAGCTCGTTGACATGTAACGGTGGTGAACGGTGCTGTAAAGATACTAAGTTCACATGCACTGCCAACTCATGTACGGTTACCATTAAAGGTGGAGGTCATGACCAGTTTCGAGGAGGTATCATCTATGCCATGGATGCTACTGCTCTACATCTTAAATGTCAAGCTACTGGTTCAAGAGAGTGTAAGAATGCTAAAATATTCTGCCCCATGGCTGGCAATTGTATATGTGATGGGTGTCCGTCCAACGCCAAAATGTATTGCCCCACTGGAATTTTATGTTCTCCCGGTGGCGCAACAGTTGTCAACATGGATAAATATATTTGTAAAGGCACGGGTTCCAACATGTATTGCCCTGGCATAGATGAGGAAATAGAGGTATGTGGTACACAAGATGAGTGTACTAGCTTAATATGGGGTGTCAATCACATGTCTATGAGTTGTAAGAACTCTACAGGACATTATAATAGACCACGGTGTCCTTATTACTATCAGGATAGATACGATAATACAGTATACAATTATGTGAATGTAACCATCCCCACGTATGAAGATGCTGCCAAACCATTAGTAGATTTCTGTAAAGAATCTATTCCATGGAGACAATTATTACAGAAACCGAATAATAGAGCATTTCAAATCAAATCATGGGACGTAGGATGCGAGAAAAAAAGGTCCACATTAGCTAAATGTAAAACAGCCTGTAACAATGGTTGCTGTGGCTCTACATGCGCCAGTAATTCATGTAGTGGTGGGGGATGTTGTGCCGCGTCCAAAAATATATGTATTGAGGCATGTAAATTCATGTTTAATCCCACAACTAAAAATGTTATAAACGTTGATAACGTAACAAACGTAACAAATATAATAAACAAAACTCATTGGACGAACAAGACACATTGGACAAACATTACAAATAATATTACATTGTACACTAATAAAACCAGATGGATAAATAAAACGCACAACATTACAATATACACTAATAAAACCAGATGGACAAACAAGACACATAACATTACATTGTACACTAATAAAACCAGATGGACAAACAAGACACAGAATGTTACCCTATACATTAATCAGACCAGGTGGTTTAATAGAACGCAGAATGTTACCATATACATTAATCAGACCAGATGGTTAAATAAAACACAGAACGTGACTAGATATATTAATAGAACAAGGTGGTTAAATAAAACACAGAACGTGACCAGATTCATTAACAAGACCAGATGGATAAATAAAACGCACAACATTACTAGATTTATCAACAAGACCCGTTGGACGAACAAAACGAGATGGACCAATAAGACTAGGTGGTTTAACAAGACCAGATGGTTTAACAGAACAAGATGGACAAACAAGACTAGGTGGGTAAACAAGACTAGGTGGGTAAACAAGACAGCGAATCAAACACAGGCTTATGCCCCGACTGTGGTGCCCAAGTGGGAGAACACAAGTGGGAACGAAAGTCAACCTGGGAGCAAAAGTGCTCCCGACAGACCAGATTCGCTCCAAGGTTTTGTAATCTGGGGCTCGCTTCTGTTCATCGGTTTTATGGGTGGGTGCTTCTTTAGTTATGCCGTGTACAAATTTAAATCATTTATCGATGAGTGGTTTGGCTGTTGTGACATTGGAGACTTGATGGAAACCGATACACCGCCGCCATCTCCCAAGAATCACCGACCCAAACCGATAGAGATAGTTACACACCCTAGGGTAGACTCACTCCGTAAGAGGTCGTTGTCCAATTCACCGCGAAAACGTGCATTAATTTGATTTTTTTACCACTACCGGCTTAAATATAAAGTCAGCGATAGCCTTTGTATCTGGATGCGTGAGAGTATCGGAATATGCGAATATTATATTAACGTTGAAATCCCGCCCGTCTGCCTTCCTCGTATACAAATCTGTCCATTCCTTTATGTTGTAAATTTTTACAACACACGAGAAGAATTCATTCACAACGTCCGGTGAGAAGTTCTGTTTCAGACACATGTCTAGTTTTTCTGAAGGTGTGTCTTTAAACTTTGCATCCATAATTGCGCTTGTATGGCTAATTGGAGTATAAATACTGCGTTTCTCAGACCATACAAATGCAAATCTTCGTAAAAACTTTAACGGGTAAGACCATAACACTGGACGTGGAGCCAAGCGATACCATCGAAAACGTTAAGAACAAAATCCAAGACAAGGAAGGCATCCCGCCGGACCAACAACGTCTAATCTTCGCTGGAAAGCAGCTAGAAGACGGCAGAACCCTCAGCGATTACAACATACAAAAAGAAGCGACTTTGCACCTTGTATTGCGTCTCCGCGGTGGAAATTAAAACACTATTTAATTATTAAAATATATATCAATATGATAAGAAGCTTTATTACAAATACTCTATCAAATACTCAACCTTCGGAAGACCCTTTAAGAACATGGAAGAAGCAGAAATCTATGTCGGATGGTAAATCTGGAGCCCATGTATACCTCGTAAAGAAAGCAAATGTGCTTGGTGTACTGAAACTATACCCTGGTTCACAATTGCGAAGAAGCGTACGTGATATCGCCATGACTGTTATATTACCGGACGAAATATCACCTCACGTGTTCGAGTATGGCGTTCACAACGGCCGCCCCTGGATAATAATGGAGATGTTAGACGGGCATGAGCTATATGACTATCAACCCCAAGGTACCAACCGTGACCTCGAAATACTTTCCAGCATCTTGGTAGCGTTGAACTCATTCGATAAAACTGTCCAGGAAGTATACAATACAGAGCATAGAGATACACTTCAACCCTGCCATAGAGACTTGCACCCACATAACATTTTTATTTGTGGCAGTGTTGCGAAGCTAATTGATTTCGACCTGGCAATATCACCATTTGACGTCCTCAGAGACACGACTTCAACGCATCGTCAGCAGGCATTACATCACCCGTGGTTGGATTATATGTTGGGAAACTATTCACAGTCTACTGAGAAGTATGTTCACTGGTCTAATTTGTTTGATAGTGTACCGGCTTATATTCGAAACGACTCCGATTTGTTTCAATTGTACAGTGTCTTTTCTTACTTTTCCAAGTTCAATCCAAAGTTGAAACCGTTATTGCTCAAGCTAAAGAAGCCTCATACACGTAGGGGGTTTCTACGAACAACTGCTAGTTACTTGGAAAAAGTTATAGTTCGGTCTCTAAGTTTTTAACCGTCAGGTCCGCAATGCGTTCTTTAGCTTGTGCCGCCACTTCATCGGCTCGTTGTCTGTCGGTCGTGATTGCCTGGTGATTCGCTTTAACAAATGCTTGTATTTGCAACCAGCATTCGTCTGATTCACCAGATACCTCGACGACAAACTTTTTAGCGAATGGATAGTCGCCATAAATCTTTGCTTTCCACTTGTTGTCACCAATCGACACGGCATGTAGTTTCGTGTAAGTTACCGAACCGTGTTCTCTGATGATGTGGAAATCGTTTATAACGTCATCGTCTATGAATAGATTACCATTGTGTGGGTTTACTAGATGCTGCGGTATTCGTGGCTCTGGTTTCCAGGTGACACGTCGAGACATATTTGGTTTATTAAATCTGTTATTCATCTATTCACTTATTCGTAGAATTTATAGAGTGAAAATGGGGATTATATAAAGCATGTGTTAATTGGTATATGACATGTTATAAGTACCAGAAAGATACGGCCCCTAACCGGCTGGCGTTTGCTCAACGGATGCTAGGAATTGCCTATGTTCTGGCAGTGCTGGCTTTATTGGAAATTTTTGCCGCCGGAGCTTTCTTAATACAACTTGGTTCCAATATTGGAGATTGGGGCTATGGTCTTAGTTTGACATTCTTTGTTATTTTTGTTCAGATAGTAACGTCTTTCATGATATTAAGAGAGGCCAAACGGATACGTGAGTACATGCCGAAACCTAAACCACAGGTTTAGAGTACATAAGTTAACATAATATTCTTAATGTATTGGTTATTAATTATCCTATATGCTATTCTCATTTATCTCGCTATTATTATAACATGTATAGTAATCTATTCCATATTCATTGTTCTTATGGTGGTTGGTATACAGGTAAATAAACGGATTATGTATTTCTTCGAATGCTTTATGGAGTTTTTATTTCATCCTATGTCTTGTATATGTGAAGTTTGTTTTGCATGCATAACAAAATTCCCATTTTGTAGGCGTCCACCCGATACCAATCCAAGAATAGCCACAATGAATGCTACCAACAATCCTCTCTACAGGCCACCAATAAAAGAAATTGAAATGGTTGTAATAATAAACCCCGGTGGTTTGCCACTACAAATTGGCCAAGAATCAGTGTAATGGAAAGATATTGGCGCTCATTACCAGAGGACTGTGTGAAAATAATATATGGGTTTTTAGGGTTCCCATATCCACCGAAACCTCGCCAGTGTAAACATATGTACGATAGACACTGTAAATATGTATGCTCCTGTATTGACTGCTGCTGTGAACGTTACACTGCCGCAGCCTTTATTTTTGCTTTATGTGTGGGTTTTATAATGGGTGAAGCACTATCTCGTATATGACACGCATAAGAGACTATAGTTTTAACGCGTTTACTATAACACAACATGGAACAACTACCAACTGTAGATAATGCTCAACTAGCCTTCATAGGCGAAACGATTGCTATGATGCAAGATAAACTACCAGAAGAAGATAAAGAAGTGATGGACGGGCTCAGGGATTCGTGGGCTCACACAGCCCCTGAAATAGCTTACCTGTTCTGGAAAAAAATACACCAATTTTGCTGTGCCGCTTTGACGGATACGGCTCCGGACGGTAAGCA
>Ga0115011_10001010_pt1 | contig 20831 bp, 15 predicted proteins | sample TroAtlMetagenome_2_FD_88705 | JGI IMG/M metagenome (GOLD analysis project Ga0115011, IMG submission 88705) | Marine eukaryotic phytoplankton communities from Atlantic Ocean - Tropical Atlantic ANT8 Metagenome | ecosystem: Environmental > Aquatic > Marine > Oceanic | place: Tropical Atlantic...
CCAGCACCAACAACTCCACCACCATCAACACCAGCACCAACAACTCCGCCACCATCAACACCAGCACCAACAGCAGCACCGAGTGGTCCACCCCCGATGTTACCTCCAACAGCAGCACCGAGTACACCGGCTTCAGATTTTTCAGAAATCCCTGCACCACCTCCAGTAGACTTTTCAGACATACCAACTCCTCCAGAAATTAACGAATTAGAGGCTGTTTCAGAAGAAGATAAAAATGAACTACTTGATGTTTTAAAGTAATAAAACACTCTTTTCAAGTTTATTTACTGCGTTATTTAATTCATCAAACTCATTTATTGAAGGCAAGTCATAATCATCACTAGTTAGAGGTATAGCAAATCCCGGGCTAGGTATTTTTAATAATTCAAGCCCTAATATTTTAGAATCTGTGAGCAACTTACCAGAAGAAGTATTATTTCTTCTTTCAAGTCTTTTTCCAGTCCAATCATTTAATTTATTAGCACAAAAAGATAATTTTTCAATAGTTTCCGATAAAGACAAAAGAGACAGCCCATCAGGTAAATTAATAGGAATTACACGTAAAAGAATTCGTAATAAACGATCGACACGAGTATCACGAGGAGTAATTCCTACATGTTTTGCCAAATCTTTTCGTATAGTCGATAAAGATTTTAAATCCATTGAAATTAATTCATAATTTACTATAATTCCTAATTTAGAAAGAATATTAATTAGAGAATTAGTATATTTTTCCCATTCTTTAACATCAGGTTGATATTCAATAGTTTTAATTTCTTTTAATTCTGGTTCTAATTTCTTTTCTTCATAATGTTCTAAGTTTGATTGGTTATGTGGAGTTTCTAAATTATAACTTGGAATATTGGAGTAATCTTGGGGCTTCTCCTCATCTATGAAAATCTCTTCTAAAGCACCAATTCTTCCACCGTCAATAGAAGAAATAGGATCACTAATTATTACTTCAGCTTCTGGAATTTCTTTTGGTTTAATTGTAGAAGTAATATTATTGTTGGGATGCCAAGGAGCAAAGTCAAAACCCTTCATTTCATTTTGGGATGGTGACGTTGCTAAATTTTGCATATATTGAGGAATTAAATCATGGATTGTTTTTAATAATTCAGGCTTCTTCAAATCCTCTATTATTTTTTTTGCAAGGCTTACATTCCTTCCCCAGGGGAGATTCTTTAATCTTCTAATCAGCCTATCGTAATTTTTTATTTGTGTTGTAATTTCATGCTTTACTTCTAAAATTTTATTGGGGTGTTGCACAAACAGCATTTCTAAAGATTCAACATTCCAACCCACACTTTTTAAGTTTTCAATCCACAATTCTATTTCAATCAATAAACGGTCCTTAAGGCTATTTTTCGAATTAAATTTATTTAATTTAATAGTTTCATCAGAATCAATTTTTTGAATCAAGTTTTCAAATTCAATCAATGTTAATGTAGAAGTTTCGATATCAGAATTATTTTCATTTTTCATCCATTCACTCTCTAGCATTTTCCGGTGCCTTTGATTACGCTTTTCAATAGTAGACACCCATTCTAATAAGTTGTTCAATAGAGAGGGACTTGGAATTAAATTTATTAATTTTTTATTCCATTCTTCCCTTTTGTTTTCACCAATAAAACTTAAATCAAGCGAATTTAAACGAAACCTTGCCTCAATTAACTCCTCAAAAATTAAAGCACTCTCTTCAATTTTATTTTTTGCTAATCTTGGGTTAATTAAATTTAAATCCTCAATTTCCTTTAGTTCAAAATCTTTATTTTTCCATTTTGTAATCATAACCCGAACTTCTTCAGCAATCAAGTTACTTCTTCTTTCTAATTCAATAACGATAACCTCAATATCATTTTTTTCTGAAATAATCCCATATTCAATGTGGGTAACCGCCTCTTCTTCAGGCCAGATATTATATTGAAATATCAAGCGTTCCCAAATTTGTTTATATTCTTGTATATTCTGAGAAATATTAGCTACTTTCTCCTCTTTATCCAGTAATTCATCTGCTAAAATAGGGACATGAATATTTAATTTAAACCCATCTTTAATCCATAATGAAAATTGATTATTTATATTTTCTAAGCGTGTCAGATAATTATTTTCACTATTTTTCACTCTTTCGACCAAACTTTCAAATTCATCCGTAGATCTTGTTTTTGTAAGTAATAACCTTTGTTGATTGAAATTTGTTGCAGCTACAGAATCAAACCGCCCAATAGTGCGATTAATCCTTCTTTCAAGTTTCATATGTTTTTCGTCCAAGGTCTGCAATTCTTCAATGGAATCAAATCTTTCCTCTAAACTCATCTCGTTAAATCCTTTAATGCTAAACCCTTTTTGAGACAACAATAATGCCATACTATCAAGCGTTGCAACCCTTTCACTTTGTCGTACTTCGAGGTTATTTATTTTCTTTAGAAATTCATTATAATTCTCAGGGGTTTCAAAAAGAGGTATGAGATTTAAAATTTGAGAATTCATACTTGCATCGAGATTATCTAATCTCCTAACAATTTTTTCTAAAGTGGGCCCCCTTCCAGCAGAATCCCATAATATTTTATTTCTTTTTGCACTATTCCTCCATGGGAAAAAAGTAGAAAGTAACGAATTTAAATCCTCCTGAATCAAAAATATCTCATCTAAATCCTTCAACCTTTTCATCAATTGCCCTCTTTCAATTTCAAGAAGGTTGGGTAATTCAGAAATATCACGTTTCAAACTTTTTGCAAGAATTAATTTCTTTTCATATTGTTCTAAAATTACACTAGCCTGACTTGAATTTTGATTTAATTTATTTATTAGCCTATCAGTTTCAAAACCATCGGATTTTATTTCATTTATGCGACTTTGCCACCATGGTTCTGAATTAATAATTTCATCCATTGAAACAATGCTCCTCTTAACTGACGTCATATGTCAATACCAGACACTAATTAGAATTCACGGTTAAATTTTACAATACAGCATCATTTAATTGATTATTTCATAATTGCATAATTTTTCCTGACGGATTAATTTGTTTAATTCTATTTTCGTATAGTTGATAAAAAGTCAAAATTAAATAATACCAACCGCATTTTTTAATTTGGTACCAAAACAGGCACCAAAACATGCTTTTGAGCCGCAGACCATAAAACCCCAATAATGCCGCTAGGTCCTGATGGATTATCTCTTATTGACTTTAATTTTGTTATTGAGCACATTATCTGGTACTGTAATTTGGTGGATGTTGCGTAATGAAACACGAATTCGGTTGTTGCAAATAGACCTTGCAGCGGACAGGGCAGAAATGCGCTCAGGCCTTTCAAGAATGGAAAATTCCATAGGATTGATGAATCTATCTTCTGAAGCATTATTACAAAGTAATCCTGAAAACCAAGGAACTATCGCAATTCACACAGTTTTAAAGAAAATAGAATCACAAATTAATGCAGGTTTAAGTGATTCTGATACAGCTGCAGTAACAGCAAAAGAATTACATTCTGGAATTAGAATGCTACTAAAAAGTGTAGAATTGGAAGGAGATTTATGCAAAGAACCCCAAAAGATACCTCCAGGAACACTCAATTTAACAGATAGATTATTTTCATTATTAAATAAAATGAATATTGATGCAAAGTCATTGGGATTTAACACAATTGAATATGCAAAGTTTGGAGAACTACTTTATCGATGTGGCCATTTAGATTGGGCAAGCTCAAGTTTTCAGGCAGCAATAGAAAAAAGTCCCGGGCACACAGCGAGTTTAAGCTCTTTAACGCATTTAGCAAAACAAGATGGTAATATCGAATTACAATTAGATTGGATTGAAAAAATGATTGAACACGACCCCGATAATTCTAATTTACTGAGATCACATGCATCACTTGTAGTTCAAAGCGGAGTCGATGAAGAAAGAGCAGAAAGAGATGTACTTCGTTTAGAGGCAATGGGAGAAGACACCCCCGCAGATCAAAGTTTACTTTCGGGGCTAAGAAGTCGTTCAGGTTCACCACAAGATGCAATTGAAAGATTAGAAAAAGCACTTGAAGCAGAACCACATAGGTCGGAAGATTGGTTACTAAAAGCAGAAATGCATGTCCAACTCTCAGAATTTGATGACGCATTAATTTCTGTTGAAGAAGCTATTAATTCTAATAGGCAATATGGCAATGCTTGGGCACTTAAAGCAAAATTGCTGGCAGAACATCCATTACAACAGGAAGATGCACTTAGAGCTGCCAGGCACGCAGTTGCCCTTAATGCAGGTGGAACTGAACTGATACTACTCAAAGCAAATTTAGTCGCACTCGAGGAAGGAGAAATAAGTGCTAGTGAGACATTACAAGAAGCACTTGATACAGATCCAAAAAACGATGAATTAAGAGCACACATTGCAGATTTACTTCGTCAAAGCGGAGATTTATTCAATGCTGAAAAATTACTAAATATGGCTCCAATTCAAACATCCGAAACACATCTTGCGAGGGCAAGAATACAATTATTATACGCGGATATGAAAAGAGATGGAACTGGAGAAACAGACGAACTTCATATTACGATAGCTAAGAATTCATTTGAAATGGCAATAGACTTGAACCGAGAATCAGGAATTGCTTGGTTAGGTATAGCACGTTGTGAAAGATTGTTGAAAAATTTTGAAATTGCGGGAGAAGCACTTGACAGAGCATCGAGACTTCTTGATGGCGAATCGATAGTGGATGCAGAATCTGCATTATTAGCATTGGATGTAGGAGATTTAGTAGAAGCAAATAGATTGATAGAAGCAGCAGCAATTGGATTAGAGGATAGCCCATTAATTGCATATTTAAAAGGTAATTTAGCTTGTATGAATGGCAACTTTATTGCAGCAAGAAACCATTTTGATGACGTTTTAGAAAGGCATGATCCATTACATGTTAGAGCAAGGCTAAACCGAATCGCTACAAGTTTAGCATTGGGATTACACGATAGTGCAATGGATGATTGTAGCATCTTATTGGAACAAGCTCCAGATTTAACATTAGCAAAATGTAGAATGGCAGATGTAAAGATGTTAATTGCAGATTGGACATCAGCAAAGGAATTATGGACAGGAATTCTAGAGGTTAATGGAAACCACCCTCACGCATTAACTCAATTGGCATCTTGCAATATTTCATTAGGAAACCCAGAACAGGCAGAAGCACCACTCAACAAGGCAATAAGATTGGATCCTGAATTCGCACCTGCATGGCATAATAGAGGGCTATTATATCTTGAATGGGCTGAAGAAGATGCAGCGATTCAGGATTTTGAAACCACAATAAAAGTTGATCCAAAGCACATAGATGCTCGATTACATTTAGCATCAATACATCACTCTGCAGGAAGATGGAAGATGGCAGCACCCTTGTGGAGGGATGTACTAGATATAGACTCAAATCATGATGTGGCAAGACAAAGATTAAGTCATTGTGAAATGCAAATTACAGCAACTACAAAATAATCTTGAGAACACAATTAATATCCGTAAGAGATTTTTCGGAAGGTCATGGGTGGACTTGAACCAGGGGACAAAGCATTTAATTTCGAATTAAAAAATGCAAATATTAATAATAATAATCTTATAATTTCTCTCGATGAAATTATGGATGAAAACGGTGCTATTGTATTGTTTGAATGCAATCATTGTCCTTATGTTGTAGGTTCAATAGAGAGAATAAATAACATTGCAAAGGTTGCTTTAGAAAAGAAACTTGGATTTGTAGGAATAAATTCTAATGATGCAATAAACTATCCAGACGACTCTTTCGAAGCAATGCAAAAAAGAGCAAGTAGAGGGATGCCTTACCCTTACCTTCATGACGAAGATCAAGAAGTAGCAAAAGAATGGGGTGCTGAAAGAACACCCGAATTTTATTTAATTAATTCAAATAAAATAGTAGTATATCGGGGGAGAATGGATGATTCCCCAAAAAATCCAATGAATGCAACAACTTCTGAACTTTTAGATGCAATTAATGCATTAATTTCTGGAGAAAAAGCTAGTATAAATCGTACAGAAAGTATTGGGTGCTCAGTTAAGTGGAAGGTGTGACTTTGCGACTTGGAATCCCTGCGCGTATTTTTGCAATTATGCTAAAGCTATTTCCTGGTAAAGTAGGAGATAGAATGTGGCGATGGTGGTATCAAAGGTTAGCAAAAAGAGACGCTTGGGGAACACTGAATTTTATGAATTATGGGTTTGTTGATGGCACACCTCTTGAATTAATTGAAGAAGACGAGAAATCTAGATTGTTTATTCAATTATACAATATGAATATACGAGATTTAGAGATTGAAGGTAAACAAATATTGGAAGTGGGATCTGGTAGAGGAGGGGGAGCAAGTTGGATAGCCCGTACATATTCTCCAGAAATGGTAACAGCAATAGATTATTCTCCAGAAGCAGCAAAAATGTGTGATAGGAAATTTTCACATATTGAAAACCTTAGGTATTTTGAGGGTAATGCAATGAAAATGAATTTTGATGATAATTTATTTGATGTAGTATATAATGTTGAATCAAGTCATTGTTATAGTGATATGGCTGCATTTAGCAGAGAGGTTTTCCGAGTACTAAAACCAGGGGGATATTTTGCTTGGACAGACTTCAGAGACAAAAAAGGTTTGAAAACTGCCCAGGAGGTATTTTCTGCGACTGGATTTAAAACAATTAAACAATCTGAAATAACTAAAGAAGTTATTGCAGCACTTGATAAAATAAGTGAAGAAAAAAAAGAGATGATAGGCAAGGGAACTGGACGAGTCATTCGTAGAAGTTTTGAAACATTTGCTGGAGTTAAAGGCACCCCCGTCTATGAATCATTTCAAAACGGATCATTAGGATATTATCATTGTATACTACAGAAATCCGAATAATTTTGGGGGACGGAGAGATGTTTAATTTCAATACTAAAAAGGAGTTTAAAATTGCCTTGATGTGCACTATAATTTTTTTATGTACCTATTTTATCTTGGGAATCTTCTTTTGGAACGGTATTATTTTTGAAGAACTAGATGGCTTTTGTGAGAAAAAATATGAAGGATTTTTGAAAGAGCCAATGAATTCATTATCTAGTTTAGCATATGTTTTAGTAGGCTTGTATATTTTGTATAATTATGATAATTTTCCAATCAAAGGCACCAATCCGATGTTAAGTAAAGATATAGCACCAATAATATATGCTACAGGATCAATTTATTTGGGGCTTGGAAGTTTTGCTATGCATGGTTCAAACACTACAATTGGAGGGATCTTAGATTGGTCAGGTATGTTATTTTTCATATCATTTCCAGTGTTTTATAATCTTTCAAGAAGCTATTCTTGGATAGAAGGGAGATTACTTGTATTATATTCATCTATATTTATTTTCACAGCATTTATTGATGCAATAGGAACCATTACAGATTTCGTAATTATTGAAGACTATTCAGGAAAAGATAGTTTTACAGGATCAAAAGACCTCAAATTAAAACATATCACTAGAGATTATTTCTGGGCATTATATATCGGAACATGGATAATTTTAGAGGCGAAAAATATTTCCAAAAACAAATTAATTATTATGGTACCTTTACCATTAATTGCATTATTTACATTAACAGTCAATGCTCCATGGGTTTTATTAACAATACTAACAATTTTATTTTTGGGAATTGCATATGCACTAAATTATTATCCAGGTAGGGAGATAATTAGAAAACCTTCACCTTATTTATGGGGGGGAATTCTAACTTATATTTTAGGAAACATTGTTTGGAGAATGGATAAGACTGTAGAATATTGTAATGCTTCATCATTATTTCAATATCATGCACTTTGGCATATTTCCACAGCATTTTCAATATTATTCTTTTATAATTATTTTACAACAGAAAAAAGCAATTCATTAATTGAGGACTCCAGTGAATAAACTATAGGCGGCATGGTATAAGAAAGGGGTGAGAATTGTGCAATTAACCGATTTATATGCCAGAACAATACTTGATAGTAGAGGAAACCCTACTCTAGAAGTAGAATGTTTTGTGGAAGGAATTATGGTATCTAGGGCTGCAGTACCCAGTGGGGCATCGACAGGAGCATATGAGGCAATAGAGTTACGAGATGGTGGCAATAAATGGAACGGTAAAGGAGTAAAGAAAGCCGTAGAAAATGTAAATCAAACAATTCGTGCTGCATTAATTGGTTTAGACTTATCAACTTCAAATTCACAAAAGGAAATAGATGATATATTGTTAGAATTAGATGGTACAGATAACAAATCAAAATTAGGCGCAAATGCCATGTTGGGAGTAAGCATGTCTTGTTTGAAAGCATCCGCCGAATTAAAAAATATTGATTGTTGGGAACATATAAGCCATCTGATGAACACAAAACCAAGTATACCTGTGCCAATGATGAATATTTTGAATGGCGGAGCTCATGCATCGAGCGATGTTGACATTCAGGAATTTATGGTAATCCCACATGGTTTTGATAATTATGCATCAGCACTTAGGGCAGGGACAGAATGTTACCACTCCTTAAAATCTGAACTAAAGAAAGATGGGCTTCTTTCAGGAATAGGAGACGAAGGAGGTTTTGCTCCCAATTTACCTACAAATGAACATGGATTACAATATATGGTGCGTGCTATAGAGGGTGCAGGATATAGTACAGAAGAAATAGGAATCGCATTAGATGTTGCAGCTACGGAATTTTATACAGATGGTAAATATGATTTTGATCAAAAGAAAATCCATGGAGAAGAATTAGCCGAAATTTATAGTGGATGGGCCGATGAATACCCTTTGCTGAGTATTGAGGATCCTTTTGATGAAGATGATTGGGGATCTTGGAATTTATTAACAAAAAATATTGGAAAGAATTGCCAAATTGTTGGAGACGATTTGTATGTTACACAAGTTAAAAGGTTACAAAAAGGAATAGATTCGTTGTCTTCGAATTCAATATTGGTAAAATTAAACCAAGTAGGAACAGTAAGTGAAACGTTTGAAACGTTAAAATTAGCTTGGGGCTCGAAATTTACGACAATAATTTCCCACCGTTCTGGGGAAACTTCAGACTCAATTATTGCTGATTTAGCAGTCGGAAGTAATGCAGGACAAATTAAAACAGGAGCTCCAGCAAGAAGTGATAGGACTTCAAAATACAACCAACTCCTAAGGATTTCAGAACAAATAACAGATTATTCTACACCCTTTAAGAGGTGATTATATCCAAACCAAAAAAATAATGAAAATTTGTGCATTAATTATAATTTTAATTTTATTTTTTGGCATAATCCGTGAAGCATCCCCCTATTTATTCAAACCAAACCCCTCAAGTATTGATGAAGAAATAGAAATTGTCGAAGTCGCTAGCGGGTTAGGCAAACCAACCTGTTTAACTTGGATTTCTAGCGAATGGCTATTGGTTTGTGATACACATACCCAATCAATTCTAGCATTGGAATTATCTGATGATGTGTTTTCAAACCCAATTCCACTTATTTCTAATTTAAACAACCCCCACGGAGTTTTATTATGGGAAGACCCAGCAACACAAATCCAAAAAATATTTGTTAGTCAAGCGGGAGAATTAATTTCTTGGCAGATAATTAGTGGGCAATCCCCAACGAATTGGAACTTTGGAGAATTAGAACGTGTTATTGAAGGAGTAGCAACAGGAAACCATCAACAGAATGCAATAATTCAAGGTCCAAATAATACTTTGTTTTGGCATTCTGGCTCAACATGTAATGTATGTGAAGAAAATGATGAAAGAAGTGCTACCTTAATCGAAGTAAATCCTGAAACTGGTAATTATACTATTATTGCAACAGGAGTCAGAAATTCATTTGATGGTGTTTGGGTTCCAGATATAGGTTATATTTTTACAGATAATGGACACGATTGGAGTGGAGAATCTTATCCCCCAGAAGAAATAAATTTATTGGAAATTGGAGGCTTTTATGGTTGGCCAAATGTCACCGAAGAAAACCCAATGCCTCTAGGAAGCATACCTCCTATTGGGAATTATACTCCACATTCATCAGTTAACGGAATAGATTTAAGGCCATCAAACTCAACATTACCTGGTGGAAATATTACATTGTATGCTACTGTTTTCGGCTCTTGGAATACTGTAATTCCAGTTGGTAAAGAAATAATTAGAATCGATTTGATTGAAGATCCTTTTCATCCACAAGGGTGGGGGGTGGAAATCACAGTAGTGATTGAAAATCTTGCAACTCCCTTGCCTTTGAAATTCCATCCTAATGGTGATTTATATTTTGCAGAATATGCTCACGGGACACTGTATAAGCTAACTTGAATCCTCATCAGATTTTTTATTTAAATCCGAATTGATTAATGCGGTTTCACCTTCTTGCGTAATCATCCATATTTTTGTAAATTTTTTATATTTGTAAATTATGAAATTATTCAGATATAAATTCGAAAGATGATAATTTACTAAAGAAGGAGTCTTTTTCAAGTTTGTAGACAATTGAGAGAGAGTTGAATTCATTCCTTTGAACTCCTCAATTTTCTTTAAAATAGAGTATTGCGTACTTCCGTAAATAACTTCTAATGGTGGTTTTGGTAATGACTTCAACTCATCGATTTCAATATGATGCGTATAAAATCTCAATTTCCTTCCATCACTTACAGACCAAATAAGGCCTTCTTTTTCTAATACAGTTAAATGATGAGACATTTGACCATTGCTTAAACTTAAGATTTTTTTGATTAGTGCGACATGCGCTCCTTGATTTCCAATTAAGAATCCTAAAATCCTCCCTCTTTGAAATTCCCCACTTTCCCTTTTGATTCCAAGAAATAATGCTGCCAATGCCCACCAGCGTTTGTTAAGTGGGAACCTTATAGTTTCAGAACTGCATACATATCCGACCATAATTATGGTAGGGGTCGTGATACTAATCGTTGCAATTTTAATTGTTAATGAGGCAGCCCACTCATCTTTAGCTTCTAAATCAACACTTTTTAGGGAATTATCGCACGTAATTTCAAGACATAAATCGAGATCTTGGCAACCATCTCTATTCAAATCAATTGTAGCAAAATCATTAGGGCAAACATCGAGAGAATCAGGGATACCATCATTATCAAAATCAATATTCAAATCACATCCATCAGCAATACCGTCATTATCAAGATCAATATTGTCATCATAACCTTTACAATTATCTTCGCTATCGGCAACTCCATCATTATCAAAATCAATAAAATCATCACAATCGTCTGGTATTTTATCTAAGTCAAAATCGATTAGATCATTTCCATTTGGGCATATATCTTCCGAATCCCGAACACTATCAAAATCACTATCTATAAACAAATCACATCCATCAGGTTTAGAATCTAAATCTAAATCTAAATTATCGTCATGCCCTTCGCATATATCTTCAACATCTGCAACCCCGTCATTATCCGAATCAATTAATGAATCACAAGCATCTACAATACCATCTTTATCCTCATCAATCCAGTCTGGACCCAATAAACATAAATCTTCTGAATCAACTATACCATCTTCATCAACATCAATAAAATCATCACAATCATCAGGAACATTATCATTATCATTATCAATCATATCATTTCCATTTGGACAAATATCTAAATTATCAAAAACCCCATCATTATCAGAATCTGGACAACCTTGTAAGTTCACAAATTCCCCATTTAGTGTGTTTAAACATAAATCTTGATCATCTTTTACTCCATCATTATCAGTATCAGGAACCCCAATAAATACATCGAATGTAATTTCAGAAGTAGGGCACCCCACATCTTCATTATTTTCACAATTTTTGATTGTCACCTTTGCATTAAGGGTGATGAAAACATCAATTTTAGCATCCTCATCTATATGCATATCCCAATGAACCCGCAACATTCTATTTGGTAGAATTTTTTCGAATTCTGCAGAATCATTAAATTGATTTTCTGAACTTCTTGCCCCAGTTTCACTACTTCCATAAGTTCCTCCAGAACCCCCGCCAGTATCAGAGCCTCCTCCATTGGAATCCCCATTATTAGAACCTCCTCCAGTTGAAGTTGGAGGGTGACAAGTGTTTTCTCCACACATTAAAATATCTTCATCCCAATTAAGATCCACTCCCGGATTTTCGATTTCATCCTCACAAAAATTAGCCAAATTTAATTCTATTGTGGCATTTTCACCAGGTTCCCAAAATCCATCCATGTCGGCATTTCCAATCTCTTTAAATAACGTATTACTCGTACTTACTTCCAAACAATCAGAATTTGTTGAGAAAAAAACTGGGTTATTATTTAGCTCTTCTGAATCAATATTCACCAAATTAAAAACACTAAATATGATTATTAATAAAACAAATAAAGGGCCAGAATTTCTCATGCTAATAACAAATCGTAACAAGTCTTTATTATAATTAATATTGGGTCATAAAATTGTAAAATAATACAATCATAACTCATTTAACCATTTTTTAAGTCTAGAACATCCCTCATCAATATTTTCAATACTTGTGGCATAAGAAATTCTTACCAAGCCATCTCCCTTTTCCATCAATGAACCAGGTATTAGATGAACACGAGCCTCATCCAAAGCTCTTTTTGCAAAAGTCATGTCATCCATTCCAGTTTCCGTTATATCCATTAGAACATAAAAAGCACCTTCTGGCGTAGGAACCCTTAATCCTTTAATTCCTTTTAAATTTTCAATTATCCTCTCTCTTCTTTCTCTAAAGGCATCGGTCATTTCAGCAACTTCTTTCTTACAAGAAAGAGCTACTTCTGCAGCAGGCATTAGAAATGTAGGGACGTGAGTAGCTGCATTGGCATGACATTTGAATAACGCATTCATTGCATTTTCTGGCCCTGTTAAAAATCCTAATCTCCACCCAGTCATTGCCCATGATTTTGACCAACCACCAATTACAATTGTCCTTTCAAATCCTCCAGGTAACGAAGCGGGAGAAACATGAGGCCAATCAACCCAAGTCATAGTAGCATAAATTTCGTCAGACAAGATCCATAAATCATTACGTTCTGCAAAATCAATTATTTTTTTAATTTCTTCAGGAGTATAAACAGCACCCGTTGGATTATTTGGTGAATTAATCAAGATCATTGATGTTTTTTCTGATACTGCTTCATCCATCTTATCAAAATCAGGATGATAATTTTCTCTTTTTACTGGAACATGAATAGGATTCATCCCAAGTAATTTAATTTGGGCATCGTAAGTTGCCCAAGAAGGAGATAATAACATTATATCATCGCCAGGATTCCCTAGTCCCATCAAAGCATACAATATGGTTTGTTTACACCCTGGAGCAATTAATATACGTTCCATTTCAGCATTAATATTGAATTCTTCATTCAGATATTTGGCAACAGCGTTACAAAGACTTTCAGAACCAGGTTGGCGCGTATAGAAGGTTTCACCATTCTCAAGAGATTTAATAGCAGCATCTCGAATAAGTGTGGGAGTTGAAAAATCTGGCTGCCCTACTGTAAACCGTATCACATCTTCTGGAGGGGCCGTAAAAAAGGAGGCAAAACCGACTCCAACAGAATCAATATTTTTGTTAAAAGACGGCATAACTTCTCTCCTTGAATAAGTGGTGTGCGAATTCAGCCCTTCAAGGTGCTGATTATCTAATTGTGAACGAATTGAAATATTATGAGCAATCCGGAGTTAATTAAAGCACGGGTGTCGGAGCGGTTACGTCGGGGATTGCAAATCCTCTTACCTGGGTTCAAATCCCAGCCTGTGCTCTTTTTTATTCAAGAGTTAAAAGAGATTAAAAGATAACCGTTCTAGGGTTCAAATATGCTGAAGATTCGTGACTTACATCGGGGCTTTGGCTCAGGCTCAAACCGCCTTGAAGTTCTAAAAGGTATAGACCTTGAAATTAAACAAGGAGAGTTAGTTGCATTAATGGGACCTTCTGGTTGTGGCAAATCAACATTATTGAATATCATCGGAGGTTTGCTTGCGGCAGAAAAAGGGAATATTAAGTTAGAAGAAAGAAACTATGGGCTTAAAGGCCCATCTTCTGTTGTAGATGTTCGCAGACATAAAGTAGGGTGGATTTTTCAGGATTTTCATTTATTGGAGCATTTAACCGCTTTAGATAACGTTGCCATGGCACTTGAAATTTCAGGAATGCCAACCTCTAAAGCCGAAGAAAAGGCCAAAAAAGCTCTAGTTAGAGTAGGGCTTGGAGACAGGATGACCCACCTTCCTGAACAATTATCTGGTGGGCAACAACAAAGAGTTGCAATTGCTAGAGCAATTGCTGGTGAAAGACCATTACTTTTAGCAGATGAACCTACAGGGAACCTTGACATTTCTACTGGTAAAGATGTATTACAAATTTTCAAAGACCTTTGCCATACGGGGGAAAATCCAATTTCAATCTTAATGGTTACACATGATCCAGAATTAGCTAGTAAGGCGGACAGAATGCTATTGTTGAAAGAAGGTAAGACAGCAACATCCGATATTCGAAGTGCTTGGGGAGTCGAGGAAGGTGAAGAAGAATGACCGATGAAAAATTCCTTGGAAGAATGAAGCGGAAAATTGGTGATTTGCCAAGTAGTTTTAGAATTGCTACATTGGGTGCTTGGAGAGGTAGAGAACGAGGCTTGGCAGTAATTGCGGGAGTATTTTTGGCTAGTTTAGTGATTACAACTGTATTGGCATATGGAGTGGGCCTTTCACAATTATTCCTTGCAGAATCTTTAGAAACAGAACCATTTGATGCAAAAATCGAATTTAAAAAAGCACCTACTTATGAATCGGATGGATGGACAAATAATACTACAACTTTGATGGAAACTTGTGATGAACTAACATTAAATGTTGAAATTACGGATTGTACTGTGATTTTAGGGAGACAAGGAATACATGGAGGTGGATTTTTTAATGAGGATTTTGTAGTTGCTCAGCCATTAGAAATGCGCTCAATATCTTCATCAACGAATGACTTATGGGATAACGTATCATTTGATTATCCAGAATTGCAAAATGCAGGTCCCCCGATTTCTTCAATGAGAGGAATTAGACTACTAGGCCCTGAAGCTTTCGATGGAGAACTTGCAGATCGTTTAGGGGAGCAAATTATTTTTGGATTGGGGAATTGGTCAACAGCAGATGAAGTTGAAAACAAGAGCGGAGTCTTTTTGCCTTCAAACATAGCCTCTGAAGCACAAGCAAATGTTGGAGATAAATTGGATTCAGTAACATTTGCATATGTGATAGATAAAAAAGCTGGAGGAGCCCTTCAAAGCGATTGGGAGTGTGAAGGAACGATCGATTCTGGAGATAATGGATATGCATATTGTAGAATGAATATGACTTTAACAAATTTAACAATCATGGGGATTTATGAACCATGGTCATTTGGAAATCCAACACTCGCCCCTAACCCTATTTTTACAACCTGGACTGCTTTAGATGAACTTGACCGAGAAATACTAATTGATAACGATCATATGTATTTAGGGGTAACAATAGATAGGGCACTTCTTCCAACTTCTTCTACAGATGCAGCATCAGAATGGGTTGAAGATTTGGGTATGCAAATAGAAAGTCAAAATTACACTTCAGAAAATATAGAACTGTTTTATTTTGATATTATTGGAGGAACAATTACCTTTTTAGAAATCTTTCTTGGATTAGTTCAGGCTTTTGATTATATTATTATGATTCCAATTGTACTATTATCCCTATCTGTTTTAATTTATGGTTTGGTATTATCATTAGAACAAAGGCGTAGGGAAATAGCAATTCATAGAGTTATTGGAGCAACATCAAAAGGATTGCAAGGAATGGTATTATTAGAATTAGCTGTAATGTCTACTTTTGCATGGGTTGCAGGATATGTTTTAGCGATTGCAGTAGTTCCTTTGGTGCTTTCTAGTGTAGGATTTATGGCTTTCGAGAGTTTAGAGAATGTTGAGGTAAATCCTGTTTTAGGTTTAGGTTCAACAATAGTTACTGCAGCAGCAACACTTGGTTTAGCTTTACTTTTCGGCCGTAGTCGTTCTAAGGAATTTATTGAATTAGAAATTGAAGAAGGGGTTAAAAAAGTTAGAGAAGTAAGTAAACCAAAAAGATGGTTACATTGGTTGATGTTTATTATTGGAGCAATAGCTGCAACAGATACATGGTTGGAGATGAATGGTTCCGAAGACGGATTAAATTCCAACTGGTTTATCGAAGGCTTACTTGGATTATTCGGGCCATTTTTATTATGGATTGGCGGAGCATTACTGTTAGGTAGAATCGGCGCAAAGGGGCCAAGAATAATGCAATTATTTTTGGGAAAAACCCCATTATTAAAAGATGTTAAAAGAGGATTAAAAGGTTCAGGTTCAACAGAATCAATTAATAGATTGTCAGTTATTATGTTACTTACATTATCAATTGTAACTTTAGCAGCGGTTCAAGGATACACGGGCACGTTAGTGGATGAATATACGGCATCTGCAACAGTGGGTTCGGATTTACAAATTACCACGGAACAACCGTCCAATATTACAGAAGTTCAAAATATACTCAATGAGGTATATGGTGAAGAATTATTGATTAGTGCAACTACGATAACGTCCATAGCTTTAGAGACAGAGGACGGGGACTCCTTCCAAACGTGGGTACTTCTCAATGGAACTAGTGATGTTCTTGATTGGACAGAACAATCCCTTCCAGGGGAAAATATTGATACCGCTTTAGAATCATATGAGGGATTAACTTTCTCTGCTGGGGAATCTGCTGCTTACATATTAGACATATGGGGCTCCGGAAGAAAAGGTGGTGATGATAGAGGGGATGAATTATTGTCCTCCGATGATTCAAGATCAGAAAATTTAACCTTTACATGGACAGATATAGACCTTGATTTTTCAGGAACGGATGAAGAAATAGAAAACGAGACAATACCAGAGTTTGGATTTGAACAACTACAATTTTTATTAGAATCTTACAGAGAATCTATGGAAGTTGACTTATCTAATTTAAATTTACAAAATGCAGATTTAAGTAATAGAGATTTGAGTGGAGTAGATTTTTCAGGTACTAATTTAAGTGGAGCAAACCTATCAAATTCAACATTAACAAATTCATTATTTGGCGACACAAATTTAGATAATGTTAATTTTAAAAATTCAAATCTGTCGAATGCAATTATTTTCAATACTTTTGTTCCAAATTTTATTTTAAATTCAGATTTTACAAATGCAAACCTAGAAGGAAGTTTTGGTTTATTCAACTTATCATTTTCAGATTTAACTAATGCAACTTGTCCGAACGGAGCAATTACCAACACAAGTTCATGCGACGAGTTCATGATAGAACCCTCCATAGAGAATTTGCCCCCTTCATTCTCCGAATTAATATTTACAGATGGAGGTTTTAGTTTCGAAGTCCAGACCACAGAATATAACCAATCTTTACGATATATCGGCGTTCACGAATTCATTCCAGGAATTCCTACAACAACAATGTCTGATACATTAGTAATCGGAGAAACATCTTGGAGGGCATTAGTAGGAGATGATACAGTAAACAACTTTTCTGCAAATACTTGGATAATTAAGATTGATGCAATTCAAGGAGATGAATTAGAAGCATTTAGAGCAAGTTTAGATGCAGATTCTAGAATATCAAGTGCGATGGATTGGTCATCTAAACATGGAGAAGTAGAAAGGTCAGGAGGCTTAATTTTTGGTACTCAAGGATTACTTAGTTTACAATTTGTTGTTGCGAGTATTGCTGCTGTGGCATCTGCTTTTGTATTTTTATCATTAGTACTAAATCAACGCAAGAAGGAATTAGCAGTATTACAAGCAATCGGAGCAAGCCCTAATCAAATAATTAGATTAGTATTATTTGAAATCTTATCTATTGTAGTAGTATCAATGTTTTTGGGAATTTTATTAGGTATGGCATTAGCACTATCATTTAACGGTCTATTTTCCGTATTTGGATTTATTTTCGGAATTTTCGGAGGTAGTGAAACAATAATTGATAGAAATTTAGTATGGCCTTGGTTCGAACTTGCCATTGTTTCATTAACAGTATTTGTGGCTGTGGTTGTTGCATTATTAAGTACAACACGTAAAGCATTGAAATCAGATCTTTCAACAGTTTTAAAGGGTGAATAATATGTCAGAAGAAGTAATTGATTATCAAACAATTTTGTCAGCAGATAGTTTATACCATGTATATGAATCTAAATCAGAAGATGGTAATGTAGTTGCATTAAGGGGCTTACATCTCAAAGTTCTTCCAGGAGAAGCAGTAGCAGTAGTGGGCCCTTCGGGAAGCGGTAAATCTACTCTTTTGAAATGTCTGGGGGGTTTAATGAAACCAAGTGCAGGAGCAGTATCTTTGGCAGATAAAAATATGACAAGATTATCTGGAAAAGAATTGGTAGAATTAAGACAAAAAACAGTATCATTTATTTTTCAAGAAGGAAATTTATTACCACATTTATCTGCAATTGATAATGTAGCTCAACCATTAAGACACCAAGGAATTAGTTCTAAAGTAGCAGAGAGTGAAGCTAAGAAATTGTTAATTGAATTAGGAATAGGAAGTAGAATGAAAGCCTTACCAGCAATGCTTTCTGGAGGAGAACAACAAAGAGTAGCCATTGCTCGTGCATTGATTACAAAACCTAAATTAATTCTTGCAGATGAACCCACAGGATCTTTAGATCCAATCACAAGTAGAGATGTTTTAGCACTGTTCAAAAGTTTACACAAAGAAAAAAACGTATCCTTTTTAATTGTCACACATAGTAGTGAGGTTGCAGATTTTTGTGATAGAGCTCTTGAGTTGCGTGATGGGCGATTTATTGCCCAACATGGTCAAGGGTTTGAAGTTGAAGAATTGGCAGAATCCAGAGAATTATTGATTGATGAGATGGGGATGGTTAGTTTACCTCCTGATATTTTGTTGAAAATGGGAGGTGCAGGAAGATGGATTGTAGACGAAGTAAATTCAGACAGATTAATACTGGAAAGTTCCAAAGAAGATGTTAAAGAGTCATTAGTTACAAAGAATTTAGTGTTGGCAGACACCTGTCCAGCATGTAGGCATGAGTATACAGACGATACACAATTATGCCCCGAATGTGGAGCAATTAGACCAATGGTTGTAAAAAAAGGTGAATAATATGGAAATTACGAGATCAATTGTTAGAACATGCTCATTTATCTTTGGCCCAATTGTTTTAGCATCATATTGGTTTGGTGTTTCAAAAATGGAAGACCCCATGGCATTATGGGGAGGAATTCCTGAAAATTTAAGACCAATAAATGTATTTTGTATGTTTGTAGCAGCAACAGGTTTTCTAATTATGTGGTGGTTATTTTTATATCGATGGGACCCAATTTTAGTTGGGTCATTAAATTGGCCTTGGGCAGAAAATAATAGTGGAGGCTATGGGAGATTATTACTTGCATTTTTATTGGTAATGATACCCTCCGCAATGTGGTTAGATTTAACAAATTTTCATATTTCAAACGATTATTCCTGGACCCCATATCTTGTAGTGGGGGTTTTAATTTTGGCATCGATTGGTAATATTTTGTTAGGCCTATTAGCTTGGAGTGCATATCAAGCAGGATTTGATGGAGCAATTTGGGCAGTAATTGGATCAGTGATGTTAGCAATCCAAGTAATCATTAACGATGCAATTTGGTGGAGTATTAAATTTCCTTGGTGATTATTATTGCTGAAAATGAGGTACCCCCTGAACATGAAAATGAGATGACGCCTGAACAACGTCTCGCTGCCACACAAAATTTTTTAAAAATTCTACCATTTATTTTGGGGTTTGGATGGATTGTGTTAATACCAATAGTTTATATTTTCGTTGCACCAATCATGAGTGATGATGAATTAATCAAAATAGGAGTCACAATTAGTTTTGCAATCTTCAGTATGGTTGTTGATATTGTTTTTGTAAAAATCATGACTAAGAATGTGAAAATTATGGCTCAACAATTAGAAGAAAAATCAGTAGAGCCCTTTACCAAATGAAGACTAATTCTCAATTATCTTTGGTTTTCCATTCGGTTGATCTATAAACTAATATCAACATTAATATTAGAGACAACACGCAACATTGTTGAGAAATGAGTCCAAGAAAAACAAAACAAACAATAAAAACTACAAGATTCAAACCTACAATTCTTGTTTGGTTTGAATTAGATTTTATTGAACCAACAATCATTGATTTTTTAGGAACACTAGTTGGCTTATTTTTTCTATGCATCAAACAATATTCTAAATTTGGAAGGCAAGGCCCATCACAATCATTAACTGCACATACGCTCATAGATTCTTCTTTTGCGATTTCATTTTGTGATGATTTTATTGAACCAACAATCATTGATTTTTTATTCAAGGGAGCGGCTTGAACCTCAATAGGAAGTGGAGGAACACTAGTTGGCTTATTTTTTCTATGCATCAAACAATATTCTAAATTTGGAAGAGTTGGACCATTACAATTATCGACAGCACACTCACTCATGTTTTTTTGAAACCATTCTAGTTAATTAAGAGCGATGTAAGAGGCATAATCATGACAACAATCTCAGGTAGCCGAATTTTAATTACTGGAGCGGCTAGTGGTTTTGGAAAATTAATGGCATTACAAATGGCCCAAAAAGGTGGACAATTGATACTTTGGGACATTAATAAAGAGGGATTAGATGCCGTGAAAAAAGAAATAAAAGTACAAGGGAATGACGTAGTTACAATGATTTGTAATTTACGTAATCGCGAAGAAATTAATGAATGTGCTAGTAAA
>Ga0115011_10001011_pt1 | contig 20824 bp, 8 predicted proteins | sample TroAtlMetagenome_2_FD_88705 | JGI IMG/M metagenome (GOLD analysis project Ga0115011, IMG submission 88705) | Marine eukaryotic phytoplankton communities from Atlantic Ocean - Tropical Atlantic ANT8 Metagenome | ecosystem: Environmental > Aquatic > Marine > Oceanic | place: Tropical Atlantic...
AAGAACCTGTGGAAGAAGCAGAAGAACCTGTGGAAGAAGCAGAAGAACCTGTGGAAGAAGCATTTGAAGTTAGGTTAGTTGGTGGTTTATCTGTCCTTCGCGATAGTCATGACCCATTGTATGTTATGCAAGCAATTACAAATTTAACATCTACAGTAGTTATAGCCTGGACAATGATCTCATTGTTGCTTGGTTGGAAAGATAATGAACCAGCAAATAATGGTTGGTGGGTCTTAATTGCATTAGTTTTAGGAATTGCTGTATTATTGGTTGTAATCCTTGAAGCATTTTTAGGGCATGATCGTGAATTAAAACAAAAACTATCACGTTTTTCACGTTGGACTCAATATTTCATGACTGGATGGTTAGTAGGATTATTTATTTGGGCTTCAGGAGACAATGGTCCAGATTTAAGAGGAGCAGAATCACTACTTGAAATGGTAGTAATTTGGGTATTATTGTTTGTTGTGATTGAATTTGTGAATAGATTTAGATTAGGTAAGATGGAATGGAAAGGTGGCCGTGACCTGTTAACCTTAATGCAGTCAAGTGTAAGTGGATTAACAAGTGTAGTTACTGGTTCAGAAATTAATCAGATGAAAGCTACAAGTCATTCTGTAATGGAAGGGTTACGTTGGGTTTTAGACTTCTTTAGTTTACTATTTTTTATGACTATAGTGATAATAACAACAGCATCTACTGTAACTACAATGGAAGAAGCACTAAGTTACCTTCCATTAGGTTTAGATTCTTATGGCTTGGATGTAATTGTCAAACCTGCATTATGGCTTGGATCAATTTATTTATTGATATTCTTAGCACAAACGTGGTTAAGGATTAGACCTGAGGAATTAGAATCATAAAACACTTGGTGCTTTAATGGTTGGAATGAAATTTATCAAAAAAAGAATAACCAAAATAGCTCTAAGAGCATTTGCTTTATGGGTTGTAACAATATTCTTGATTCAAATAGCGGCACCTAACCCTCTAGTGGAGGTTATGCCTGAAAATTGTCCATTAAACAGTGGAAATTGTGTGAGAATTGATTCTGTTGGCACATCATATAGGTATAATAATTTAGAAGCGCCTCAAATTCAAGCCTCCTCATTAGAAGTTAAAGAAGTGATTTCTAATTGGTTAATAAATGAGAAAGGAGCTAAGATATTGTTTAGTGAGTTTGATGAAAATCAAAATAATTATTTTTTACATTTTAAAGATAATTCAGAATTTCTATTTTTCCCAGATGATATTTATGTAACCACTGCCTGTTTAGAAGGAAGCAATCTTACAGATGTTACATTGCAAAGTCAAAGTAGGTTAGGAATGGGAGATTTAGGTGTTAATTTTGAGAGGTTCTCGGAATTAATTTCATATTTAGATGAATATTCATGGGCTAGCCAGAGTTGTCATATTGATAACTAATTATTTCAACCTAGTTACAGAACGAGTTTTTGTGAAGACCGATTCGAACATGGCGGCCAAATTAGCTGGACTAGTCATTAGTGATAGAACAGTAAAGGGAATTACTCGTAAAAAAGTGGTAGTCCCTCCAAAAGAAGAAGGTGAAAAAGAAACAATGTATTGGGATTATTTTTTACCATCTGGTAAAAAAATAGAAGATGATGAGAGAATAAATGATTTCAATACATTAGTAGTTCCTCCTGCATGGGTTGATGTTTGGTTTAATCCAAATGATAGAGGACATATTCAAGCAACAGGGAAAGATGCCAAAGGAAGGCTCCAGTATCGTTATCATCCCGAATGGAATGCAGTAAAAGCAGATATTAAGTTCTCAGGAATTGATGAATTTGCAGTGGTAGGGCTAGTTGAAATAAGGGCTAGAGTCAAAGATGATTTACTTGTAAAAGGGATGCCCAAATTCAAATCTGCTGCTTTAGTCATAAGATTAATGGATTTATATCATATTCGTGTAGGTTCCGATCAATATGCAAAAGAGAACGCTTCTTACGGATTAACAACTATTAAAGAAGGACATCTTGAGTTGTTAAAAGGTAAAAAAGCCATTGAAGGAAAAATTGATGCAATTTTTGATTTTACTGGGAAATCAGGTAAAAGGTGGAGATTACTTATTATCGATGATGATATCGTTTCAATGATTGAAGAATCTAAAAAAATTGGTGGAGATGATGATGAACAGGATTTATTCATGTATGTTGATGATAATGGAAATCCTAGAGATCTTAAAGCAGAACATATCAATGAATATCTTGACTCTTGTACTGATGAAGAAACAAAATATACGGCTAAAGATTTTCGTACATGGGCAGCATCATGGAAAACAGCACACCGTTTAGCTTTAATTTCTGAAGCAACAGAAGAAGAGATAAATAAAATCCCAGAGTTATTTGAACAATCTAAAAAAGAAGTAGAAGGAACAGCTTTTGAAGAATACCCAATGATAAATTGGAAAGGTGTTAATTTAAAACGCGTAGATGGCCTTTCAAAGTTAGCTAAAAACAATAAAATTCCCGGTTCAAATGAAAAAGAACGTTTAGCATCAATGCTGGCAGTAATTGATACCGTGGCAGGTGATCTAGGAAACACTAGAGCAGTTTGCCGCTCGTCATATATTCGTCCAATGGTGATGACAGATTGGGAGAATCAAGTTTTTATGGATCGCTGGAACTCTGTGAAAAATATGAAAAAATACCCTGGTCTTTCAAAAGAAGAATCACAAGTATTCAATTATATGCATAAATATGAATGATTTTAATTATTTAGGATGTGTAAATTTTCCTTCTAAATTCTTTCTTATGGCTATTGAATAACCGTCTTGAGAATTTAATTCTGAAGCAATTTTATCAATTCTTGCCAATTCCTTTGTTTTCTCATATCCTCCTAAATCTTGTACTACTCCAAATTTAATTGCAGGTTTGACACTATATCCTGGCATTATTTCTCCCATGCTAAATGGAATTTTTCCAGGAGTTACAATATTTGCTTCTCTAATCAATGAAGTTGTGCAAGATTTTGCTAAAGTATGATAAAATTCTGGTGTTTCTGCCAATTGATTTGTTCTTTTGCATAATTGTAATAACATTTCTTCTCTTTTTTCAGGTAAAGTGGCACAAGGGAAAAGATATGTTTCATTTTTCCTGAGGTTGGTTCTGAGCCATAACAAATCATGTTCTGTCGCCCAAATTTGAATCAAAGTAAAACTTCTCCATAATCCTGTCCATGGATGAAACCTTTGACCTTTTTTTCTTCGAACTTCAAAAGAACAGGTTAGAAACCTATTATTTTTGAATTCAAAAGTAACCATTGTATGTGCAAGAGCACGGAATTTGTAAATATGTTCAACAATGTAATAAAGACCAATTAAATCATCAAGGTTGTAAGTTTCCTCTTCCCATTTAACATCATGATCTTTAGAAGTTCTCCAAGTAAAATCTCTCACATTTTTGATTGTTAGAACTCTCCCTTCTATTGTAACAGATGCTGTTTTTGCATTATCTGATACCCAATCACCTTCATTTGTTGGTTTTCTCGGTGCTACTTTGATATACCACATTGAAATTGGTAAACTTATTATTAAAAATCCTAAAATAATGAGAAACCAATGCCACCAGACCATAACAAGAGATGCTTGGCATTACAATTGAATCTTTGGTATATAATTCTGATTTAATCTAAAATATATGAAAATAGAATTGGTGCGACAATTGTAGCATCACTTTCAATAATAAACATAGGAGTTTCAGTAGAGAGTTTACCCCAAGTAATCTTTTCACTCGGTATAGCTCCTGAATATCCTCCATAAGATGCACTAGATTCACTAATTTGAGCAAACCAACCCCATAATGGGACATTTTCTCCTAAATCTTGCCTTAACATTGGAACGACACAAATTGGGAAGTCTCCTGCTATACCTCCTCCAATTTGTAGAAAACCCACTGGATAATTAGATTCTTTATACCAATTTGCTAAGTGTAACATATATTCAGTACCTCCTTTTATCGCACCTATCTTACAATTATTAGATAGGCAATGTGCTGCAAAAATATTTCCAAGAGTTGAATCTTCCCATCCAGGTACATAGATTGGTATATTTGCATTTTTTGCTGCTAATAGCCATGAATCTTCAGTTGAAATATCATAATTTAAATCATCCATAATTGCAAAAATATGCTCATGTGGAAAGGCTGATTTAGATTTCCATTCTTCTAATATTTTTGATTCTATATGTCTTATAGCCTCATCTTCAGGAATGCATACGTCTGTAATACGATTATATCCTTGTTCGTGTAATTCTTTTTCGTCTTCTAGAGACAAATTTCTCCAATTCGAGATTTTTTTGTAAGATTTTTGTGCTACAAGATTGAATAAATCTTCTTCCAGATTTGCACCTGTACATGTAATTGCATGAACTTTACCAGATCTAATTAATGGTGCTAAAGATTTACCAATTTCTGCAGTACTCATAGCACCACTTAAAGTCACCATTAATCTCCCATCGGAATTTAAAAATTGTTTGAGACTAATGGCACATTTTCGAAGTTCACCTGCATTAAAGTGGTTAAAGTGAGTATTAACAAAATTTTGGAGATTAATATTTTGTTTTGTTATAGTAAATCGAGGTACAGATTCGCGATTATTGATTACAAGTTCTGGTAAAAACTCCATCAATTTAATTTCTATTTCATCCGCTAATAAATCAGGATTAGTATTTCCACAGGTAAATATGTCAATTGCCAATAATCCAATCTCTGAATAGCAATGTGCAGTAACGTGGCTTTCATCAATTAAAACTACAGCAGCAAACCCCAAAGGTGAAACAGTCCCATCAAAATTTTCTACGTGTGAATGAACTCTTCTAGCATTTGAATCATCTACTGTATCTTCTAATATTTTTAGTACGATATCTCCACTTGCATTAAATGCTCCACTACAATCAATTATGACGTGTTTCCCTCGTGGTAATGAGTCCATATTTTCACCCTTGTGTCATTCTATTTATTTTTGTGGCAATAATTTTTGTTACTAACATTGCAGCAGTAAATTCAGTAAGTTTTGTCTCCTTTTGAGGTACAATTTCGTTTACATCAGCGCTAATTACGTTACAGTTCATAATTAATGTTTCAATAGTTTGGATTGCATGCCAATATGACAATCCTCCAGGTACAGGAGTCCCCGTTGAAGGTACTAATAACCCATCTAAACCGTCAATATCTATTGTTAAGTGAATAGGGCCCTTGATTTTTGATATTTCAGAAATCCATTCATTCCAATATTTTTCACCAGTACAAGGACTCATAATATCTCTACTGAACCATGTATTAATTCTACTATCAGAATTTATTTTTTCTAATTCTTCCTTCGAATATGCCCTAATTCCTATTTGATATAGTTGAATTGCTCCAGCATCTAATGCCCTTGCAGCAGCACAAGCATGTGAGAAAGGTTCACCATCTAATTCATCTCTTAAGTCAGCATGAGCATCAATTTGCACTATCGTAACAGGAGATTCAATTGCCTCGATAATTGGTGGAAGTATTCCATGTTCTCCTCCAAGAAATATAGGAAATGCATTTGTGGAATATTGCACTTTAGCGTATTTTTTAATGCCCTCTAACTGTTCACTTAATGAATTACCTACGCCATCCCAAGGTTCAACAGTCCGTAAGTTTGCACCTGCTGGTAAATTATCATTTAGTAGATCGTCATATAATTCAACTTGAGTACTTGCTTCAATACATGCAGCAGGGCCATTTTCCGTACCTTGGCCATAAGAGGTAGTCAATTCATAAGGTATTGATGCAATGATAATATCTGGTTTATTTTCGTTTTCTGGCAGGCCCAAAAAATTTCCGAGAATTGCATCTTCATCCATACGCTCAAACATGCTTGGTAAAGTTGACAAAATAATACTCTCGGTTTGCAATATTGAGCATATTTTGATAGAAATAATACAATTGTTGATAAATCAGGGCCGTCACATACTATACTGTCGGACGATTAAAATTCGCCGTTATGAGGTATTAAGATGGGACTTTCTATTAATGAATTAACAGAAGCTATACGCCAAAATATTGATGAAAATATGGAATCACTTGTGGCAGAACAAATGGCAGAACACGCTTTGGGATTTTTTGGATATTATGATAGGATTATTGATAATGCATTAGAGCCTACAGATAGAAATTTATTTTATATGTTTCAAGATTATGAATTATTAACTACGGAATCCGAAGAAACAACCTTGTGGGATGGTAGAGAATGGAGAATACATTATTGGAAATTCAAAGAAGGGCTTCGTGAAAAAGTACTTGCTAAAATGAATGAATCAGAAGAAGAAGAAGAAACTGATCCTTATGCTGATTTATACACAGATATTAGTGATAGGATTTGGAGACATGGTGAAGATAATTCTGCACCTAAAGGTGCATTTTCAAAAATTATCTGATTAATGTACATTAAGCCGTAGGCATTGTATAGTTCATGATTCATGGGCATAATATGGAAAGGCAAAATCAGCCTAAAGTTGCTATTTTCATAGTATTTTGTTTTTTGATTACTTCTTTATCTACAATAGTGAATGCAGACCAAGAAGATACTCTAATCTCTACCATACATTCAAATTGGCTTGGAGAAGAGAATCATGGATACCTCATTAAATTCAATAGAGCGCCAACTGCTGAAGAATTAGGTGGAATTGTAATTAGCTCTTCTCATCAAATTTCTGAACAAGAAAGTAGTAATCAAACAAATTTCACTTGGGGTAATGGCTTAGGTATTATTGAGATTAATGAATATTCAATAACTTTGCCAAATCAAATCTCATACGGTGATCAAATTGATATTGAGGTATTTGTTAATGGCACAATAATAGCCTCTAGGACATTTAATCCTGTGATATGGACACAACCTTTGGCGGATCATGAAGTAACTTTGTCAACTCATTGGGAATTAAATCAAACAGAAGAGACCACAGAAGGAGAAGATAATTATTTGTTAATTTTTAATGGACAGGGATGGCAAAAAAGAACATCCTCAATATTGGAATCTAATGAATTGGGAAATGGTACATTTTTCTTGAGTGAATCTACAGATGAAGGTAACATACTTTTTGATTTAAATTTAGATTCTGTTTGGAGGAATGAGACAACTATTAATGGATTATTAACAGATAGTGAATTTGAAATGAGGGGTAATGGTAGTGTTAGTATTTTTGACAATACAGAAGGAGATATGTATGTCAATATTACAGTTTTAGATGCATTAATTAATCGTTCAATGAATTCAGAAATAGTGTCTGAAGAATTTTTGATAGAAGGTTTTGGACAATTAAATATGCATCAAGAAGATGAAGATTCATCAACCGATATGGAAGGTGCAATTTCTTATTTCAAATTAGAATATTATGATGTGAATGGGGTACGAATAAAAAATTACAATGATATTGTAGCAACAGCAGAGATGGAACAACACGATGGAGACAATCATATTTATCTTGAAGTAACCGAATTACGTTTTTTTGAAAGTTGGTTAGATGGAGAAAGAATAGGAGAACATAATTTAATTAGTGCACAAGGAACTTTTGATATTTCAGATGGTGAAAAAAGTAAAGATGATGATACTAATGAAACAGAAGAGGAGCAAGAAAGTAGTGAAGGAACTATAATTAATGGGACAATAGTACATTTTGAAACTGAAAGTATTGATGGGTATACTGTAGAAGATTATATGCATGTTTACGGAACGATTAGTGGAGATACTGAAGGGACTTGGGGCCTATTAAGGGAAATTGAGGATGTTGGACCTAGTGGAAATGATTCAGGTGATATTTTCACTGTAAACGTAATTCATAACCAAGTATGGTATAATATTACAGGTGCAGCAGGCTTCTTTGCTGACGAAATTGGTGTAGGTGCATATCATAATCAAACATGGGATTATCAAACAACACCTATTGATTGGGAAAACAGAACTATTCGTTATGCATGGAGGACAACTGGAGCTACTGCAGATGAAGGAGAAGAATACCCTGAAAATTCACCAATTCAAAATGAACCTAAGGCGCCAACTGCAGAATCAGAATTAGGAAATATTACAATAGGTCGAGAGTCTGGATTTGCTCCTGAATATTTAATGCCAGGAGATATTGTAAGATTAGATCATGGAGATATATTTAGTTTAGATGTTGAAGCAACACATTTTGGTCAAATTACAAGAGATGGGCATATAATGCCAGTAACTTATTGGTCAAGTATAAACAATCCTAGTTCAGAGGGTAGTGCTTTTGGTTCAGTAATAAATAATGGAATTTTAGCAGGACTTTTAGCTGAAGTAAATAGAGAATTAGTGATAGATACAGATTTAGGAAGTGCGATTTTTACAGAATATCAAACACTAGAAAGAATCCTTTCTCCTAGTATTGTTACAGAAGAAGAAAATAATCTCCCTGAGATTATTGATGTTTCATTTAGGGAGGTTACATTGTTAAATGATGCAGGAAATATGGCACATTTAGAAGTAGAGGTTAAAGATTTAGATTGGAACATTCAATATGTAAGGGCAAGTATGACTCTTGGTGAGGATGTACTTGATGATTTGGAATTAAATGATCGTGGTTTGGATGGGGACTTAGCAATTCAAGATGATGTTTGGACAATTCCAATAACTTGGGATTCATCAACACACGGGGAAGTAGTTGTAAACGTAGAAGTAAGTGATTTATTTGGACAAATCATAGAAATTTGGAATTTAAATATTTCAAACCGCCCTCCAGAATTAATAGAATCATCTATTGAAGTGACTCAATCAGCAAGATTATCTAGCGTGGAAATTAGTGCTAAAGCAATCGATGCTAATGGAGTCAAATTAATTTCCGTAGATTTAAGATCTTATGGCGGCGAATTATATGAATTAACAAAAGATTCTGATTCTGAATATTGGAGAGGAGAATTTATGATTCCAAATACCTTAATTCCTGGTGATTTTGTAATACCTTTGTCATTAGAAGATTTAGATGGAGCCCATGTTGTTGTTGATGGCCCCAATATATTAATTACAAATGAAGGCCCTATTCTGACAAATTCAAAAATTACTCCTGAAAAGATAATTTCTCCAGAGATAGGGCAAATGTCTGAGGAGAAATATGTTGTTAGTGTTGATGTGCAGGATTCAGATGGATTGAGTGCAGTACAAGTAAAATTACATGAGTTGTTAGCTGGAGACCAAGGAGAATCTTGGAAATTAATGTATGATGATGGTTCAAATGGTGATTTGACAGCAGGTGATGGCGTATATTCAATTTCATTTCAAGCACGCCATCTGCCTGCAGGATTTGTTGAAATTGAATTAAGAGGTTTAGATATTTATGGCCAAAGTACAATCGTTAAACACAATGTAATTATTGAAGATGAAGATACAAATATTGGTACAGATCCATCTCAGGGAATAATCCAATTGTTAAGTAAACCCGCAGTAATTTTTTCATTATTATTTGGTTTAGTAAGTATTGTAGTTTTTGTAGTAATAATCTTACGTAAAAATGGTATCAATTTAGGTAACTTTGGTGAAGACTAACCTTTTCTACTTAATATGCTGATTTTGTAGTTGAAATGATTACAGCCCCAATTTTGTATGGGTCACCATTTGATGCAGGACGTCTATCTTCTAGTCTACCTTTCCACCCATCTTCAATAGTTCCAATTGGAATTCTTATTGATGCTCCTCTGTCGGAAATACCATATGAAAATTGATCTATTGATTGAGTTTCATGTAATCCAGTCAATCTTTGTTCGTTATGAGCCCCATATACATCCATATGTTTTTTGACATTTTTCCCAAATGCCTCACAAATTTTAGAAAATAGTTCTTCTCCACCAGAGTCTCTCATATTCCCATCACTAAAATTGGCATGCATTCCAGATCCATTCCAATCTCCTTTGATTGGCTTTGGATGATATTCGATATAATATCCATAACTTTCAGTAAGTCGATCTAGAAGATATCTAGCAACCCATAACTCGTCTCCAGCACGTTTTGCTCCTTTTGCAAAAATCTGAAATTCCCATTGTCCACAAGCAACTTCTTGATTAATCCCTTCAAAATTTATACCAGCATCAATACATAAATCAGCATGTTCTTCAACTAATGAACGTCCATGCGTGTTTTTTCCACCTACTGAGCAATAATACAATCCTTGGGGCCCTGGATACCCGCCAACTGGGAACCCAAGGGGTAATTGAGTCTCAACATCCATAATGAAATATTCTTGTTCAAAACCAAACCAGAAATCTTCATCATCATCATCTATGGTTGCTCTACCATTTGTTGGATGTGGTGATCCATCAGGACTCATAACTTCACACATTACAAGGTAACCATTTATTCTTTGTGGATCTGGAAAGATTGCTACTGGTTTAAGTAAACAATCAGAAGCACCTCCATCAGCTTGACGTGTAGAAGAACCATCAAAACACCACATGGGGCAATCTTCTAATTCTCCTGAAAAGTCATCTTTAACTAATGTTTTACTTCTCATATTTTGTGTTGGTTCATATCCGTCTAACCAAATATATTCGAGTTTTGCTTTATCTATCATTGTTCTCATGACCTTCGCTCCCGAGACGGTATATTAAACATACGCTCAAAATTAATTAGGTATTATAAGTATAATGTACAATAAATCTTCAAATCATTGTCATATTGAGCACAATTAAGTAAAAATATTGAATTTTTGTTTTAAAATTTTCATTTACCAAGAGATGCCGACAATCGTTTATACGCAGAACTTTTGGGCAAATTACTGCGAGCGTAGTGTAGCGGTTATCACCCGGCGTTGCCAACGCCGGAACCCGGGTTCAAATCCCGGCGCTCGCATTCTTTTAGTAAATTGATAACACTTGATTAATCAATATAATCCGTTTATGATAGGTAATATCCTTATTAAGTAAATTTTTCGAGTACATAATATGCGCAACAACTCCAGATTTCGCACAGCAATATTATACGCCTTACTTATGGTGTTAATGACACAAGCATATTATTTTAATAATGTAGATCAGATTGAAAATAATGAAGAAATATTTGAACAAGAAAATAAATTTTCAGGTGCGACAGGAACAGCAGTTGAAATTGCTTTAGGAGATGGGCATTCTTGTGCAATTAGTGCTAGTGGATCTATAAAATGTTGGGGACAAGGTTCTGATGGCCAACTCGGAATTGGAAATGTTCTTGATTTAGGTGATGAAACAGGAGAAATGGGCATGAATTTACCATTTTTAGATTTAGGAACTGGACTTATTCCAATTTCACTTGCTCTTGGTGATGAGCATAGTTGTGTATTATTAGATGACAATTCAATAAAATGTTGGGGTAATGTTGCCGCTTTAGGTTTAGGTATGTCAGCAAGTGAAGATGGCTTTGGTGATGGTTATTTGGAAACAGGTGATATGTTGCCTTCCATTTCTTTACCCTCTGGAACAACAGCTACAATGATTGAAGCAGGAGCAGGGCATACTTGTGCAGAATTAGATAATGATGATTTAATTTGTTGGGGCGATAATAATTATGGCCAATTAGGTATGGGAAACACATCATATTTAGGAGATGATTTAGATGAAGTTGGAGATAATTTTACAACTGTAGAACTACCTCCAGGTAGAAATGTTTCACAATTAGCGTTAGGTAAAACACATACTTGTGCGATATGGGATGATGGGTCAGCTTCTTGTTGGGGCAGCAATGATAATGGAGAATTAGGTATTGAAAATACAAACGATATTGGGGATCAAGACAGTGAAATGGGTTCAAACCTTGGATTTGTATCATTTCCAAACGGCAACACTGCTGTAAATATTACTGCAGGAGATGGATTCACTTGTGCAATATTAAATAATTCAGATACAGTATGTTGGGGAGATAACCAATTTGGTCAATTAGGTATTGAGAATACTAATGATATAGGTGATCAAGGTGGAGAAATGGGCAATTCATTAGGGGTTGTTGATTTCGGAACTTCTAGGTATGCTGTAGAAATTGATGCAGGTTCAACAAGTGTTTGTGCAATATTAGATAATGCACAAGTAAAATGTTGGGGGCAAAATGATGTAGGACAATTAGGACTTGGAGATACATTAGATCGTGGAGATGGTTTTAACGAAATGGGTAATTCATTACAGCCAGTTAATGTTGGAGGTTCTGCAGACCGTATAGAAGTTGGAGAAAAATTCGCTTGTATAATTTTAACAACTAATGGAATCAAATGTTGGGGTACTGCAAGTAATGGTAGACTAGGATATGAGGATTTAGCTTTCAAAGGAGATGATAATTTAGATATGCCAACAGATGATGTTGAATTAAAATTAGATGATACTTTTGAAGGTGATGATTGTAATGAATTATTCACTGCAACTAACCCAAGTATGGAACTTTACCAACTTGATGCCTCTACTGCAGAAATTGGTAAATTCAATTCAATGACTTTACGTTCCGATGGATGCCCTGCGTTAGCATATACCAGTGGCGATGATAATAGGTTGAGATTTGCAACATATGTCAATGGTCTTTGGACGATTGAACTATTAGGAGAAAGTACTGGTGAAATAACAGATTTAGATATTGTAGTAGATTCTAATGATGTCCCTCATATTGTACATTCAGAATTGCAGGATTCATGGTGGGAGATTCATTATACCACAAAAGAAAATGGGAGATGGGTAACAACATCATTAAATGGGGTTACATCAAATTTAGAATTAGTTATAGATTCAGATGATACTTTACAAGTTATTTGGCAACACCCCAATAATAATTTGCTCACTTACAAATGTTCTTCTGCATGTAGTTCTGAACCTTCTTGGGATTCCTTCTTATTAGATGAGGAAAGTACATCCACAGATAATTTTGATGTTGCAATTGATTCAGAGAATACAATACATATTGTAGGTATTTATGATGATGGAGACGGAGATCTTAACAATGACTCATTAACATATTATCATTTACTTTCTGATGGCACTTCTACAAACTTTTCATTAAATTCATCAGCCTATGGAAATGATGAGAACTCATCCATAGCAATTAGTATCTCTCCAGATGATTCAGTACATATTGTTCACGAAACATATGATTTAGGATTAATTTATTCTACTTGTTCAGGAAGTTGTGATTCAATTAATAATTGGCAAAATGAAACATTACCTTATGATACTGGAATTTTTGATTTAGCAATTGATGCTGACCACGAACCTTACTTAGCATTCAATAATTCAGGACAATTACAAATTATCCATAAGTCAGAGGGTGTTTGGACAACACCCGAATTAGTATTTACTTTACAACCAACATCACTTTCAATTTCAATCGATCAATCTGGAAGATTGTGGATTGCAGATTATACTGCAGATTATGGAGATCTTTGGGTAGTAAGTAATATTGGTTACTCTGGAACTGGGTTATACGTAGATTCCGATGGAGATGGATGGACTGGTTTAGATGAAATTAGATGTTTAACCGACAGATTCGATGAAACAAGTGTTCCAGCTGATTTTGATAAAGATGGAATTTGTGATAGGTTTGATACTAAAGATGACAGTCCTGCAATTGGCGAATCAAGTGTAATTTCAACTGGTGATGATTTCAGTTGTGCAACTTTAGATAGTAGAAAAGTAGCGTGCTGGGGTCATAATGATCAAGGACAATTAGGTAGCACTACAGCAAACGCTAATGGTTTAGGTTTAGCAGATTATATGATTGAAGTAGATTTACCCGAAGATTTCACAGTAATTTCTATGGATTCTGGAACAAGCCATACTTGTGCTGTAAGTAGTAATGGAAGTGTAATGTGTTGGGGTGCTAATGATCAAGGACAATTGGGATTAGGCAATACATCAGCTGAAGAATTACCAACGTTTGTTTCTTTTGATGAGGATGTTACAATTCTATCAGTTTCAGCAGGAGATGAACATACATGTGCAACTACAAGTACAGGAGAAGTATATTGTTGGGGTAGTGGAAGTAATAAACAACTTGGAGAATATTATGAATTTGATAGTAATGTTGTATTAACTGAAACATTTGCAGATACAGGAGTTGATGGACTTGTTGATTTAAACTTAGATTGGGACCAAGATATTACGAATTCTTGGGTTCAAGACGGTACCACAGATATTGATGGTTCAACATATTCTTGGAAATCTCCAGATATTATGAGTCCAAGTTCTACATCTTCGTTTTCAACAACAGTTGATACTTATGGTGGAAACATAACTTTTTCATATAAGACCTCTACAGATACTTCTGACAAATTAAAATTTTACATTGATGGGTTACTAATGGGCGAATGGAGTGGTGTATCTAATACTTGGACCCAAAATACTTCCTCATTTGGAACTGGGATTCATACATTTACATGGGAATATGATAAAGATGCAAATAATATTTTAGGATTAGATGCTGTATGGATTGATGATATCGAAATCCAAACAAGTAAAGCATTAATTTCTGGACAAGATTCTAGTATACCTAAAAAGATTATAATTGAATCAGATGTTGGCTTTATTGATTCAATTACCGCAGGTAAAAGACATAATTGTGTAACAAATTCTGAAGATAACGCCTACTGTTGGGGATACAATGGAGGTTCAAACACCATGACACTTGGAAATAGTTCAACAGTATCTACAGATAGTAGTTCATTGGTAAGAGTTGACCATGAAGGAGTTGGAGGAATTGGTCTTGTTAAACCAGATTATTTATTCAAGGCATTGAGCGCAGGTGAGGATGTTACTTGTTCCTTAGGAGGAGCATTAGATGAAACAAGATGTTGGGGATTAGGTGTTGATGGTACTGTAATGTTAGGAAGTGGGTCTCCAAGTATTAATGGAACTGAAGTAGGTGATCTTAAGGATGATCCTTCCGATTTAATTACTTCAATTTCTGTTGGACAAAGGCATGTTTGTGCAATTGTTGAAATCTCAATAAAATGTTGGGGAGAAGAAGCATATGGTGAATTAGGGGACGGAAATTCAGCTATATCTTCATCTAACCTTCCAGTTACAGTGACATCTTTGCCTACAGGTTATACTCCAGTTGAAGTTTCAGTAAATGGGCATCATTCGTGTGCTTTATTTAATTCAGATACTGTTTCTTCCGATTACAGAATAATGTGTTGGGGAGATGATGAATGGGGCCAGCCAGGATTAGGATGGGTTAACCTTGGAGGGTTAACTGAACCGTTAGATTGGGTGCAAGATGGAAATAGTGGTTCTGGTGATGATTTGATAACATCATTCAAAACCCCAGATATCTCAAAAACATTTTACAGAGTTGAGGAAATTGCAGCAGGAACAGATTTTTATTGTGCAAGATCAATTCAAGGATTAGTAAAATGCTGGGGTAGAAATCATGAAGGTCAATTGGGAATTGGAAACATTACTCAATATGGTGATAATGTTAATGAAACTGGAAAATTCCTTCAGTTCGTAAATTTAGGAACTAATAGAACAGCCAAACAAATAGTTGCAGGAGCAGCTCACGTGTGTGCATTACTAAATACTGAGGAGGTAGTATGTTGGGGAGATAATGATCAAAATCAAATTAGTGACGCTATCAGCGCAAGTTACAATATCGGAGACCATCCTAATGAGATGGGAGATTCATTGGTTCCAATTAGTTTTGGTGCAACAAATTCTAATATTGTGAAATTAAGTGCAGGAAGTTATCATAACTGTGCATTATTTGAGGATGGAGATGTAAAATGTTGGGGTGCAAATGGAGCAGGCCAACTTGGAAGAGGTACTAGTGGGAATCAAGCCACAGCAAATATTGCTGTAGATTTCGGTAATAATATGAAGGCGTTAGATATTTCCATGGGTTATGATCACTCTTGTGCAAGATTAGAAAATGGATTAATGAAATGTTGGGGAGATAATAAGGATGGTGAATTAGGGATTGGTAAAACAACCAGTACTCTTGGAACCTCGGCTCTAGGTTCAAATTCAGATTTTAGATTTATTGATTTAGGTGCTGATAGAGGCGTTTTTAATATGGTAACTGGTCAATCTTTGACTTGTGCATTAGCAACAGACGGAGAAGTATATTGTTGGGGACATAATGAAGAGGGAAGATTAGGTACCGGAACCACACCTTCTACAAATGTAGGAGATTCTGAAACAGAAATGGGTGATAATTTAGTTGCTGTAGATTTTGGAACAGATATTAAAACTCAACAATTATTTACTTCAAAAGGAGAAATAAATTTGAATTATTATTATGATGGATATCCTCATTCTTGTGCTATAAATTCCGATGGGAAAGTAAGATGTTGGGGTTATGGGTCAAATGGACAACTAGGTAATGAAATTACAAGTACAATTGGTGATTCACTTTCAGAAGTTGGCGATAATTTCATAATTACAGATATTGGTGCAAATGTTGAATCATTAGCACTCGGATATCATTCAACTTGTGCAATTAGAGAAGATGGACAAGTAAGATGTTGGGGATTGAACGCCAATGGTCAATTAGCTCATGAAAGTACAAACTCTGTTGGTTCAACTACAGATTCAATGGGTAATAATTTACCTGCTTCAGATATTTGGTTAAAACCTAAAGATACTGATGATGATGGAACGATTGACCTTTGGGATACTGATGATGATAATGATGGCTCTTTAGATGTTGATGATAAATTCGTATTAGATCCATGTGCATATTTAGATACTGACAATGATGGGAAACCAAATTCAATTGTAGTAGATTGTATTACTAATTTAGTAGAAGATCTTGATGATGATGATGATACATGGACTGATTTAAATGAAACAGCATGTGAATCTAATCCAATAGATGCTTCTTCAATGCCTTTGGACACAGATGGAGATTATTTGTGTAACAAGTTCGATGATGATGATGATAATGATGGATGGAGTGATATTTTAGAAGATATTTGTGAACCACGTCATGAATTTTTGACAATGAATAGTGGTCATAGAATTAGTAATAGTCACTCAAGTGTAAATATGTTTTTTGATGACGGATTATTGCATATTATTGGAAATGATAGGTGGAATGACCCTTCAATTTGGAGGCATCCAGACGATACTTCAAGTTTACCAGATTGGAAGAAATTTATAGAATCCCCAAGTTCTAGCAATAGGTATAATTCTGAATTTGCAGAATATAATGGAACTATATACATTGCACAATCTGGTTCATTACAAAAATTAGAATTAAGTCAAAGCTCAATTAGCGGAGCAACATTAGAAGAGATAGGTAGTTGGGGAAATCATAGCACTTATCCAACCGATATGGCAATATCTCCTGATGGTAAAATATACCTTACTGCAAGTACAGGATTTGAAGTTTATGACATTATAAATGACACATGGGATAATTCAGATTATCCCTTAGATACATCAACAGGTTATTCACAAATAGCATTTGATGATGATGGGAAATTATATTTCGTATCAACTGGATTGGCAGGAGGCCTAAGAAGCTGGACTAAAGAAGCAGGCTCAAATTGGTCCGCCAATATCTTAATTGATGGTTCTGTAAATTCAAATAGTGTTGTTTCAACATTGAATTCAGAATTATTGATTGATTCTAATGGTGCTGCTCATTTAATTTATATGAATGATGGAAAATTAGATTATTTAGAACAAAAGGTAACTGGATGGGAATCACAATTTAATACTACAAAACCTAGTCAAACAGAAATAGGATTAGATTTAATCCTTGATAAAAATGACAAAGCACATATTGCATGGCATGATCAATCTAATGGAACTGCATATTATACGACTTATGATGATTTAACAAGTACTTGGAAATCTACAATAGTCAAGCAACATACATCCTCATGGGGCACAACTAATTTGAGATCAATCAATGTTGTAGTTGATGAATATAATGATCCTTATATTTTTACAGGTTTAGGTTCAGGGAATAGTTGGTTCTACAATCAAGTACATTATATTGGTAAATACACTCAATCTATTGATGTAAATGATTTCCCAGGTGATGCAGATGGAGATGGTATCTGTGATGCACTAGATCAAGCCACTTTAGAATATGAAACAACAGAACTTGTATTTGAAGTTAATACTGCAAATGAAGGGTATCTTGCAACATTTACAGGTTTGAAACCAACATCAATTTCAATTTCTCCTCAATTACCAGATGGATTAAACTTTGATTCCGCTACTGGAGATATTACTGGAATACCCTTGGAAATGGATTTGGTTGGTACTATTTATGAAATCACTACTACTTCTTCTAATGATCCTTTTTCATTAAATCTCACAATTAAGATATGGGATCAATCACCATTATTATCTGGATATGAAGTATTGCCAGTTACACAACAGAATTCTAACTCTGGAGATGTAAACGGACATAAGGGCAATCAAGTAAGATTTGGAAATGAAGGGTTAATGTTTTTCTCTAGTTCTTATTATTCTAGTACAGGTACAGGTGAATATTTTGAAGGAGTTCCAGTATTACCTGCACATGATAGTGATGATATATTTGTTGCGAAAAGAGGAATAGATAAGAAATGGGATTGGGTTAGAACAATTAAATTATGTTCTGGAGAGGTTAAAGATTTAGAAATCGATGAATCTAATAATTTATATGTACTTGTTGAATATCAAGGATTAACTAGTTCAAATTGTGATGTTAGATTCTCAGAATCGCCAAGTTTCGATTTCGAATCAAATAATGAGAGAGATATTTTTGTTGCTAAATATGATGAAAATGGTAATTTGTTATGGGTTACTAATTCAGATTCACCTCAATCACCTAATGCGAACAGGATCTTTGATGTAACTCCTGATTCAGGAATATCAGTAGAAAGTAATGGAGAAGTAACAGTATCTTTTAGTGCAAAAACACTATCATCACAAACAATTACTTTTGGTGGGGTAGCAGTTGATTATGGATTATCTTGTATTGGTTATTACACTCCATATGTTTCAAGATTAGATTCATTAGGTTCCATTTCATGGATTTCATCACCAACTCATCTAGAATCTTCTGTTTCTTCCTCTTACACTTGTAATGATGTCTCTAGTTATGCATATACAGATGTAATCTCACATTCTGATGGCTCGGCAACAATGATAGGTAAATTTAGAAAAGTGGCATTAGGTTTTGGAAGTACTGTTCTTGATCCTGCAGCTGCAACATTCTATAGTACATTTATTGCTCATTTAGATTCTTCAGGAACATGGCAATGGGCTGAGAATATCACATATACTGGAGGAATGAATCAGGTTTTACCTTCAATTGAGGAATATAGTGATGGTAGTATATCTATAGTATATTCTTCGTTTGACAATGATGCTGGAGATTTAAATTTTGCAGGAAATATTACTACATTTTCAACCTCAGAAAAAGGTTGGCTTTGTGCAGCTAGAATGAGTACAGCTGGAGATTTAATTTGGAACAGTTGTAATAATTATGGATCTAAAAGTAGTGCTGGACAATTAAGGTCTGTAATTGATAGTAACGATGAAGTACATATTTTGATAGATGCAGAAAATTCTAATGTCGGCTCATATTTCCATTTATTGGGAATTAACTCAGATGGTTTCCAAACTTATTTCAGTGGTACAAATGGAGGAAGTGGTAGTAATTGGATTTATGATTTCGGTTTAGATCAATTTGAGTTACCATATTTTATTGCTGAAATGAATTCTCAACAATGGGGAGGTACTACAGCGGCTACTGAATATTCAAATGGGCAATCATTTTCTTCTAGTGGTTCTGCAAGAATGTATAGGGTCTTTGGAGAAATAGATCATACAATTTCTTATATGGCTCCTGCAAATAACACTTATAGTGATATTTTAGCAATAGGAAGTACATATAATTATGATTCATCTTATGAAGAATTTGTAACTTGGTCAATTTATCCAGATTTGCCTGAGGGATTAAACTTTGATGCTAATTATGGACGTATTTATGGAACCCCAGTTAATTTTACAAATACAAATTTTACTTACATGCTTAATGCCACAATTTCAACACCAGTCTTAAGAACAATTTCTGTGAATATAACATTTGGAATAGCGCCAGAGATTCCTATAGTTGAATTTGATGTTGCCAACCATACAAATATTGGAATTCTAGAGTATAATCTTGTTAAAGGAGAACCAATGGATACTTTAACTCCAGATATTCAAACACCTGAGTATCTCAGTTATTTTATGGTAGAGCCAAATGAACTACCTTCAGGAATAACTCTTGATACAAGTACTGGAGTGATTTCAGGAACACCTACTCAAAATCTAACATCTCAATTATTCAACATTAAATCATGTAATAGTTGGGATGTATGTGATTCAGGACAAATAATTATGTTTACTATTGTTGAACCAGCACCTAATATTACTTATCCTGAATTTTTCTACGAAGTAAAGAAAGACGCCCCTATTATCCCTATTATTGTAACAAATACTGGCGGACCTATAGAATACTTTGAAGTTTCACCATCATTGCCTACAGGAATTACAATAGATTCTAATGGAAGAATTAGTGGAATTCCAGTACAGAATACCAATTATAATTATACAATTACAGCGTATAATTCAGGAGGTAGTAGTACCACTTATTTTGAAATGGCTGTAAATGGTACTGGATTATACATATTTTATCCGTATGATGAATTTAATTTGGCAATAAATTATCCAATACAAAATGAATTCGTGCCATCATCTCAAGGAGTTGCAGTAGCATCTTGGGATATAAGCCCAGAATTACCAGAAGGTTTGTATTTTAGTGAATCAGAAGGAGCGATTTGGGGAGTTCCTTTAGAACTTAGACCTGAATTAGAGTATACAGTCACTGC
>Ga0115011_10001012_pt1 | contig 20804 bp, 34 predicted proteins | sample TroAtlMetagenome_2_FD_88705 | JGI IMG/M metagenome (GOLD analysis project Ga0115011, IMG submission 88705) | Marine eukaryotic phytoplankton communities from Atlantic Ocean - Tropical Atlantic ANT8 Metagenome | ecosystem: Environmental > Aquatic > Marine > Oceanic | place: Tropical Atlantic...
ACGCCGTTTGTGGCAGTTCCTGTTACATTAATGAATGGTGCTGTAACATTTTGGGAGTCAACTACTCCAACAACTTTTCCACTGATACCATCTATTACAGTACTACTATCATTACCAAACACTGAACCGGTAACATCGCCTGTTAATGTACCTTGAATCGATGTTGCATTGATTGATGTTGCATTGATAACATTATTATTTGCATCTATTATTACTGTACTATCGTCAGCAAAAACAGATCCTTTTAAATCACCAACTACCGCTCCAACTACATTACCAACTACATTACCAACAACTGAGCCAGTATGTGAACCAACTGAGTCGCCTGTTAATGTACCTTGAAACGTTGTTGCAATTACAGATGATGTTTGTACTGGTCCAACTATTTTTCCGTTAATAGCATCTACAAGTAATGTAGAGTCATCTGCATAAATGTTACCTCTAACATCTAATTGCGGATTGTCAGTAGCGGCCCAATTAGAACCGTTATAAACTAGTAATTGATCTTTTTGTGGTGTTAGTGCTTGTACGTTACCTAAATTTTCTAAATTCTGTGTGGATACCGATACAGCAATACCACCCAAGGTGTTACCATCACCAACATATACTTCTTTAGTATCTGTATCATAGACAAGTTCAGCTTGAGCAGGTGTAATTCCTGTTCTATTGGCTGTTGTTCCTCGTTTAATTCTGAGAGTACCCATGTATTGCTCCTAATTCGTTGTTACAAGTATTTATGCCAAATACACATTTAATTACTTCTTCTTTTTAGATGGGTTCTTAAGGAATGCCCTTGTTCGCTTCTCAATATCCCTCTTTAATTTAGGCGTATTAAGCCTAAAATCAACGTGGTTAATGTCTTTCTGGTATTGTTTGAACATATCCGATATAGACTTTTCAAGGTCTACGCCAGTTTCTCTTTTAGCATTGCAATCTATCTCCCATACGTTACCTTTTTTAAACTTCACAGTAATAGAAGTAAGGTAATCCAATGGTAAAGTATGGATATCTATGCCTTCAAAAACTTCTGGCCAGTATCGTATTACATCATCAGGAAGCCGCTTCGGCACTGGCTTTACTTTTCTTCTTAGTAGGGACCAGTTCTTCTGCTTGTTCTCTTAATCGTTTTGCTTCTTTATACATACGATCTGCTTGTGATCTATAGCTTGCCGCTAGATCTGCATCTGTTAATGCCGCATTGTCTGGTGCTTGTACCCTAGCCGTCTGTGCTTCTGCCTGTACGTTTGGATTTGCTTTCTTTGGCATTTCGTTTACAGATCCTACTTCTTGAAGGGTTGCACCTTCAGGTAATTCGTTAGGATCTTTCATTGCCAAGCCTGCTATAGTTGTGCCTTTTTGTTCTGCTATGATTTTATTAAGTTCGTCTAAACCAATAACTGTATTTGGGTTAGGTAACATTTCAATTTCATTCATCGGTATTTTAGTTAGCTTTCCAGTTGAATGGAAATTAGCTAACATATTTGCACCGTCTGATAAAGTAGTTCTAGCCATTACTTCAGCAAATTCAAATGCTTCTTGTCCAGCAGGACTCTCTACAGTCTTAATTAACGTGTCATGATTAGCATCATTTAAAGATGCAGTATCAATAACAAGTGCATTAGTAGGCGTATCCTCTCCAGGAATAACTCTATAAGCAACTACAACTCTACGTTGATTTGCTTTGAGTCTACCTACGTGTTTTGTCTCTGACATTACTTTTCTCCTTTAGCTTCTTCTTTACCTTCATTAGCTTTTTTTGCTTCTTCTTCGGCTTTTTGAACCTGCTGTAAAAAAGTGTCTAGTTTGTTATATGTTTTACCAACGGCTTCTAACTCATTGGCTTTGAATGCGCCTCTTTGAGAAGCTACATCGATTACAGATCTGATAACACCGAGATCTTGAACGGTTAACTCAACTGGTGCTTGTGGTGCTCCTGCTTCAGGCTGTGCCGGTGCAGTAGCTGGTGCTTCAGTTGCTTGTTTGTTTTCTTCAGACATACTTTATACTCCTTATATATTATATATGTACTTTATATTTACTTGTACTTCAAAAGTGGACATGCTAAAACGAAATATGAAAGTTCTTTTGGGTCTTCAAACCCAACTCTTACAATCTGATCTAGCTTGTTTTCTTTAGTTAAGCCTACGGATTTGCCTAGAAAATACCTCTTTTTAAGGTTCTTATTAATCCATTTATCAAGAGCCTGCTCTATGTTATATGTACTATTAAGGTCAATAGTAGCCAAATGAGAAGGTTGATATTTTAATCTTCGTATACCAAAGAACTCTTGTGGACTAAATTTCTTCTTTGTTGCTATCATATGTTATGCGGCATCCTCATAGTGTGCAGTTACACCAAATGGAGCCTGTAATGATCTATCACTATTACCATGAATTACAAATACTGTATCACAATAGTTTTCGTCTCCCCAACTACTCCAAGGATAACCATCTGTAAACATAATAAACTTCTTTGGTTGTATATCGTTTTCTTTCATATATTCCCAATTACAATCAAATTCTGTTCCGCCACCACCCATTGGTACGTAATCGCTAATATCTTCTCCGTCTGTTGAATTAAAGTCTTGTTCGTTATAAACTTTAGTATCAAAGCACCATATTTTAAGATTGTATTCTTGGAACTCATCCATAATACCTTTAATTTCACTTAAGAATACTTTAGCTTGACTGCTACCTATAGACCCTGACATATCAATTCCGATAACGGCATCTATTTGCATATCAAAGTTCATACCTGGTAAAACTGCTCCGGTATGCCAACCTTTACGTGATGGACGAATAAAAGTATAATCGTTCTTAATAGTTGCTTGAATCTGTTGACGAAGTATTTCACGCCAATTCATTTTAGGCTCAGTAAGATCCTTAATCATTCTTTCGATTTCACCTGGAACGTTACCAGCACCTGCGGCTTGGGCCGCCGACATCATATTTTCTTTTATTTCGTCTCTAATTTTTCCAAGCTCTTCTTTTGTATAACTAGGTCGACTACTTCCTTTACCTTGACCCTTTTTACTTTGTCCGCCTGGTTGTTGTGGCTTTTCCCAATCAACGTGTTGATCTAAAAGTTCACCTAATTCTTTTAATTCTTCTTCGTCATACTTTTTATGTATATCATCGTATACTTCTTCAGAAGTCCAACCTTCATATTTAAAATCTTGATAGATTGGAATCATCTTTACAGGCTCTCCAATTTTATCTCTTACTAATGTATTGTTTACAATATAGTCACAAGCTATATTAAATACTATCTGCTCTCTATCTTCACGTCTAATAATGTGATCAAATACACAATGAAGTATTTCATGTGCAATAACAAATTCTATTTCTTTATTACTAAGTTCATTAAAAAATTGAGTATTATAATATAAGTGTCTACCATCAGTAGCGGCAGTAGGGCACCAATCATCACAATGAACAACTTTTAATCTAGTTGCCATATTTCCAAAAAACGGATGTCTTAAAAGAAGTCCTACACGAGCAACAATAATTCTATCCTGTACATCAGCTCTCATTTCTTTAAGTTCTTCTTCACTTAAATCTTTTGGTTTAAATGTACTTGAGTCTAATGCTTTTTTAACTTCGTCAAATTCAGATCCTGGAACAGGCATATGATTTACGTCTGTGTTCTCGCCCATAATTTGATCTATCATTTGTTTTTGGAAGTTACCTTCTGTGTTAGTTGCCATGTTGATCATATCGTATCCCTTTTTTTAGTGCCTTATTATGTTTATATAATACACTATTTAACATGATTTGTCAAGTGAAAAGAGGCGTTTTTGGTAAAGAAGAACGCCCAAAACTCCACGTGCCTTTTAAGCACTCTGTGCGGCTTGAATATACTTACCAAACCTGTTGTGAAATTCGTCAAAACATTCAACTTCATCAGGATCAATTGGAAGTGAGTATTGTGTGAGGGCTAACTTTATACCCATAACAACCAATTCTGTATCGAAGTTGTCCATTGCGAATCTAAGGAAGTTGTTGACTTTCTTGTCAAACTTTTTATCTTCATTATCACAGGCTTCTTTAAGTTCATAACATAGTGAGACCGTTAAGGAATACATGGCACTGATTTCTTTGGTCTCGATATCCTTCACCTTGCCATCTAAGATGTCAATTGGATTAGGAAGTTTACTTGCCACCTTTCGGTGTGCCATAAACTTAACGGCAAGTCCTTCGCCGACTGCACCACTTACTAAATCTGTAGTGGTGTTCTCGTCATCGTCATCCTCAAGTAACTCGGAAACAAATGACCAAGAACGGGGTGTTGCAAAAGAACGACTCGGACTCTTTGGATCAAAGTCATACAAGTCTTTCTTTGCAAAAGTCAAATAACCTACAACATCTGAATGGATTGTATTGTCAGCCGCCCATTGCAACCAATCATTAAAATCTACAGAAAGTTCTAAGTGTACAAATCTGTTAGCTAACGGAGCCGGCATTCTATAAGTAACACCTTTGTCAGCTTCTCTGTTACCAGCGGCAACAATTACAACGTTTTCAGGTAAATGATAAGTCCCAACCCTACGGTTAAGAATTAACTGATAAGCCGCCGCCTGTACTGCTGGTGGAGCCGAATTAAGCTCGTCCATGAATACAATAATTGTATCGTATTTCTTTGCCATCTTCTCATCTGGCAATTCAGCCGGGGGTGCCCAAACCATTGTATTTGAATTACTATCAAAATATGGAATACCTTTAATATCTGTAGGTTCCCATAATGAAAGTCTAATATCAATTACTTTTGAATTTTTGATTTCATTACCAATCTGTTGAACAATTTCAGACTTTCCAATTCCTGGAGGTCCCCATATAAAGATTGGTCTTTTTTTCTTGAATGCCCTTCTAATACTGTTTTTAGCCTTGTTTGGACTTACAGTTCTAAGTGCTATACTCTCTGCCATTTTTTGTACTCCTTTGTTACCTTTTTACGTCAGTGCCTAATTTCTAACTATGTATACAGTATAGCATCAAATAGGAATAAGTCAACCTTTTTTTTGCCAAAATGTTATTTTTTTTGGCGTTCGATCGCTTTTATTAGTCCGTATTTCCGTAAATCGCCAGAGAAAAGGTGCAGTTCTAGTGATTTCTTTTCGTCCGTTACGTGAATACTTTTGGGAGTAAGATAATATGGACAAGTAGTAAACTTATCCAAGAATATTATAGTTTGGGTAGTCATTTTGAGGTCTTTTGGAAAGGGAATTTCGTAAAATTGCAGATCTAACTTCTCAATTAAGAAATCATATCCGTCATCAGTCAGCCGTAAGCCTCCTTCAACTTTTGCTCTAGTATTTTGCCACCAAAGAGGCATATACTGTTTTATAGATGCTTCGCTGATAGCTATATCTGAATGTTTTAGGAATATCTTAGTGTATGTTTCTTTCCAATTCATGCATCATGTACCATTTCACCTTGGGTTAGTTTGTACACTTCGAACTCATTAGACTTAAACATTTCGTTAAGTTTTTTTGCTAAATTGTGTGCATGACCGGGATTGGAAAATGAAACCTTTTTGTATTTAGGTCCTGGATAATTTGTTATTGCATTTGAGGTCTTTAAATTAAATGGTGCACCTTGATAGAATACTGCCCATATTGCTTCGGCTTTTAGTACCTGTTCGCACTTATAGTTGTTTTTATCCACATTCTCTAAGATAATCGTTGGTTTTGGTCTACTCATCTGCGTAATTCCTTTATTATTAACTACGCATATATTTATCTCTTTTTAGGAGAAAACTTAGTATTTAACTGGTAGCTACTTCCAGCCTGATCCGCCATCCATACTTATTGTAACAGTTTCGTCGCCACTAGACTTGTTATCGATTATTAATTGTTCAAGTCTGCCTGTTTGATTTGCCATTACTGTGGATAAAGCAAAGGCTAATGCTTTAGCTTCGGTAATAGGCATCTTTATTTCTTTATGTTGCCCGGTATCAGCAACTTTTACTTGTTGAATAAACTTTTGAATAGGAATAGTGTTAATTGCTTCTTTTGTTTGCATCTGATAACTCCTGTCTCATAGTGAATTCTGTTTTAAACGGTCCTTTGTAAGGATATTTTTCTAGTGTAACGAGTTTAGGACAAAAACTTCTTACCCAACCTTTGTCGAATCGAATAATGTAGTATCCAGCACAATATAAACTCTTCGATTTTTTACTTTTTGTAAACAAAGGAAGTTTCTTTTGTACATTATACATAATATTAAACGGTTTTGTTGAAGATCCAAACCCATGTATTTCTTTTTGTTCTTCATTTGCTCCGTCTGATAGAGATACTTTGTCCCAACTTATCTCGCCTATATAAGAATTAAACGATTTTGTATCACTAAAGTACTTTGGACCAGTTGAACAACTGTACATATACCTTTTATCTTCTTGTTTAGATAACGTACCAATTCTTTCACCATCTGATTCTATAATCCAAAACTTATTTTTAAGTATTGGCTTTGCTTTTATTGACATATTGCCTCCTTCTTATGTATACTTGGCATTTAATGCGTCAGCATATTGTTGAACGTTGTCAGCTATTCTTTGCATATCGTGTTTTGCACAGAATTTCATTAAGTGTAACCCTACTTGTGAAACTTTCTTAGGTTCCATTGCATCTTCGCAAACATCTTGAATAATATGTTTTATATTTGCCGGTTGAGCAGTTAAATCGCATAGTGTTACGTTTCTATTATAGTCATCTAGTACACGATGTTCTACACCATCATGGTCCATCCATCGTTGTAACATAAGATTATTCCAATTAAAACCTTTTGCATCTTTATCTTCAAATGCTTCTAATAAACCTGTTTTGTTTTTTGTACCTTTTGTTCTAACACCAGGATAAGCACTAAAAACATTATCACTAGTATCACCTCTCATGCACTTTTCAAATAATAACCATTCGGGATTAGGCGCACCTTTAGGTTTTCCTGTTTTTTTATCTATAACTGGCTCTCTTTTCTTATCATCAAAGTAACCTTCGTGTGTTATAATCCAGTTATTAACACCGTTATATTGTGTTACATTAGGAGAAATAAGTTGAGCAAAGTCTCCGTCAGTAGATATAATTACATGGTTATCGTTTGGATGAGCTTGAATCCATCCAGCAATTAAGTCATCAGCTTCAAGTTGAGGGTGTTGTAATACTGAACAGTTTGTTTTATTTGTTACAAACTCTTGCCATTCGTCAAACATTTCCCAGAATACTTGATCTTCTTCTTGCTGAGTAACAGTTTGTGCCGCACGAGCATCACTTCTATTTCTTTTATATGGTTCGTAGATATCTTTACGCCAACTTCTACCTTCAAGACAAAATACAACGTGTGCTCCTTTAAAGTCGTTCCAAGCCTTTCTAATACTACCTAAAGTAATATGAAAAGCCATTCCAACTTTAGTATCTAAGTCGCCTCTTACAACGTGTCTAGCTCGAAAAAAAGTATTTGCCGTGTCTACTAGAATATATGTCATTTTACTTCGCTCTTGTCCTTGCCTATAGTTTTAGTATTGATAAACCCTGCACCTCTATCAGTATCAAGGCCTTCGTCTTCTAGAATTTGTCTTGCAATAGTTTTAAACCAGCCATCTACAATTTCTTCTGGACTTGCTCCAGTATAACCTGCATCTATAAGTTTCTCAACAAATTCATTATTCCAATCAAGTTCAAAAAATCCGTTCTTTATATTTTCAGGATTTACTTTTGTATCTAAGACAGCAACCCAAGGTTCATTTTTCTTAGTAGCTAGTTCTTTTTCTTTAGCAAGAACTTTTCGTCTTTCTTCTTCAGCAGTTAGAGGTTTTGCTTTTACCTCTTTTTTCTTACCAAAGCCTTTTATCTTATTAATGATATCTTTCATATCACCTCCTTATGTTCCTATTGCATTTCCAAATAGATATACATGCACCCTTGCCGCCACGTTATATCCTCTTTGAAAAGCCTTTTGTGCTATTTTTCCAGCAGTTGCTTCTTGTTCTTCTGATCTTGCACCTGTTGGCATTATCCATACTGGCCAGTCAACTCCAGCTTTTCTAAATTTTTCAACTGCTTCTTCCATTTCGTCCCATTCACGTTGCATACTTCCAACAACAAACTTTAGTTGTCCTTTAGTTGATGCTTGTAAATACTCAGCAACCGTTTCGGGCTTAATGGCCTTTTCAGGTTTTTCACCTGAAACTGTAAATAATTTAGGACTACAACTAAAAAATATCTCTGTATCAATAGACTTTGCCCATTCAATGAATGGTTCTCTAAGTTTCTGTGTACCATTTGTTTCAAATGTCATTGATCCAGGTAAGTTATTCTGTCTTTTAAGTTCATTGTATATTCCTACTACTGCCTGTTGTCCTGTAATCATTAAAGGTTCACCACCTGTAAAACAAAGATGTTGATGAAACTTACTAACAGGATGTAAGAACTTACCTTCTGGATTGCTTTCGTTCTTAATACAATTAACAATTTTGTTTGCCATTGCACTTGGAGTTTCTTGACCCATCAGCTTTTTAAACTTCTTTGCCCAAGTGTAAGAACTATCACAACCCTTTTCCCATACAGGCAAGTCTTCAACTCTTTTTACAGAGTCTACATCAAAATCTTCAAACGGTAAATCATATGTATCTGGATTAGTTGGATCTAGTTGTCCAAATCCGTTACATTGTAAATTACATAAAAAGAAACGTATCCAAGCAGTTGGAACTCCTGTATAATGTCCTTCACCTTGAATACTATAAAATATTTCTGAGTAGTAAAATTTCTTTTCTACTGTTTTGCTAAAGTCATGTTGGGCCAAAGTTGACATTATACTATTTCTTCTACAATTCCTAATACTTCAGCCATTACAAAACCAATACCTGAAAACATCATTAAGTAACCTGAGTAAGCAATAACTATATCTGTATAATCGTTTGCCGCCCAAAGTTCATAACCTGCATAAGCTAGTACACCGCCTGCTAATATTCTTAAAACACTTTTAACCATACTTACTGTAAAATGATTCATAATTTCTCCTTATCTAACATGCAAACTGTTGTTGTAGTTTAACATTATCGATAAACTCTTTCTTAGTTGCTGGATCTTCTTTAAATGCTCCACGTAGTACAGTTGTTTGTGTCAAACTACTTTTTGCTCTAATGCCTCTGTTCTCACAACATCCATGTGTTGCTTGTACATAAACACCTACGTGTTCACTACCTGTTTGCTTTTGCATTTCATTTGCAATCATAACATTAAGTTCTTCTTGTAGTGTTCCTCTCATTGCACACCACTGTGCAATTCTTGTGTACTTACTAAGTCCTAGTAATTTAGGACCAGCAATGATTCCAATGTATGCTACACCTTTTACAGTCTGATGATGATGTGAACATAAACTTGTTAGTTCACTTCTTACAACTAACATACCTTCATAACCATTTTCAATATAGTTAGGAAATGCACTAGGGTTAGGCATTGGATCATAACGACCAGACATAATCTCATTAATATACATCTTAGCCATACGTCTTGCAGTATCCATACTGTTAGGATCTGTTTTTGTATCAATCAATAATTTTTGTAATACATTTTCAAATGCCGGAATCGCTTCTTCTATTAGTGCCTCTTTGTCGCCTTTTTGAAGTACTTCGCTAATATTGTCATTAGCCCAGTGCCTAATACCTGCTTCTTCTAGTTTTTGTTTTATTTCATTTACTTTGCTCATTTATGTCTCCTACAGACCACTTTTTGTTTATATTATATACTGTATTTAGGTTATTGTCAAGTGTTTGTTTCATTACTGGTACCTTTTATATAACCAAAATAGTCAATTGCTATCTTTTTGTGTATTTCTTTGATATAATGTTCTCTATCTATTCTATAGTGATCTGTTTCAATATCTAAATCACACTTATCTTTAAAATACTTTTCAGCACTCATTGGTGCTTTAATACAATCTAACTTACCAAAGAAATCTATATTCTCCGGAATAAAAACTCTTTCATTAATGGTCCACAAATACCATTTTACACCATAGGCTTTGCACATTGTATCTATTGCGAACATATCTAAACAATAGTCTTTGTACTGTAATTGTGTAACTAGTTCATGAAATACCTTAGTGTACGTATACTTTTCATGAAACAAACTCCAAGAATGGGTTACACCTTGCGGATCAAATTCAAATCCTTTAAATTCTTCGTAATTTTCTTTACGAGGTTGTTCGATCATTTCAACATAGTTGTCTCGAACCCTGTCATCTGTATACCTGTCTATTAAATCATCTTTTTCTTGGTCTTCATTTAAGAACAAATCGGATTTAGTATCTTCTCCGACATCAAGCTCTCTGGAACAGGCTAAAAGAAACCTGTTCCAATAAGTCGACTGAATGAAAACTTCGTCGAAATCTTTATAGCGATCAAACATAGTTTTTAACCAAACGGGGTATTTATGGTTACACCCACCTGGCACACTATAAATCACTGCTTTCTTGTCATGGTGCTCTGCATAAAGTTCTGCGTAGTTATTACTTTGCCAAAAGTTCGTTTTACCGCCCATTTCAAAGTAACCATGTGAGTGACTGTCGCCTATAAAAAGTGTTCTACTCATCGTTTGCAAAGAACTTGTCTATGATCTCCAAACGGTCATTTGCAGTAGCTAACTTATCTAGCTCGGCAATTATTGCTTCAGTAACATCAGAATGTTCTCCTATACCAGCTGGCATAGTTCTGTACACTTCGATATTAGCTATATGAACTGCTATTTCTCCTTCGGCTTGCTTCCTAGCGGCCTCTAGCAGAGCTTTTCCTGGCTTCATTATAAGTACCTCCTAATACTTCCCTTTTTCAGGGATTACATGTCGCACTCCACCTCGTGGATTTTCCATATCACCCTTGCGACGGGGGATGAGATGTACATGTGGATACATCACAGATTGACCTGCTTCTTCTCCAACATTCTGTCCTATATTAAAAGCATCACAGTAGCCACGGTCAACCCAATCATAACCCCATTTATATGCGGCTTCGAAACAAGTAACCATTGCTTTCCAGTTTTCTCCTTTTGGTACAAAAAGAACATGTCCTTCTGTAACAGGATATCCATCTTTAAAAACAGTAAACTCTTTTGTGTCGACTAAAACCTCCGACCAAGGTATATCTTTATATTCCATAATTAAAACTTATCATTATTCTATCTTTATCTGTTGTTTGTTGATGTACTTTGTGCAAAACATGACTAGGAAATATAATAACACTTCCTGTTTCTGCTACACAAGTTACTTCAGGTGAATTACTTTCTGTTAGTTCTTTTACTCCAGTCCTAGGCCAATGTGTTTTATGGTTTCTATTTACAAATGTTAACCCAGGATGACTTTGATCTGCTTGTACATAATATACTCCACTCCAAACACTCGGCATATGATGGTGTTCTTCGTGATATGTATGCTGACGCATAATACTAAACCAACTAGACTCTAATTGAGGAGTTCCTTCTAGTTTAGCTTCTTCATGACATTTAAAAACTGTGTCAGTTAAAAATGTTTTTAGTTTTTGTAAATCAGATATATCTAAAATATTTCCAGTACCGTACGAAGTATATCCGTTTGCAGAATATCTTACCGGTGATGGATCTGTTTTTTCCTTTTCTAAAAGCAATGGTACTAATCTTTTTTGTAGTTCTTGTGCTTCTTCGTATTTAGATCTATATACTTTAGTCGGAAAAATTAACTGAGCGTCTATCATGTACTACTTTACCTCCTATAGCTTTAATGCTAGTATTAGCATTATCGCAATTAACAAAACATTGCTTATTATTAGTTGTATACAAAGTATTAAGTGATACCATACCCATCTATGCTTATAAAGAGTATGAATATTAACTTTTGTGTCAACTTCTTCATTTGGTTCGTTTGGTTCCTTCTTCAACCCTAATATGTTCAATACGTCTATCTTCATTCATTATCTTTCAACTTTCATATTTTCCAATTTTTTCCCACGGATAAACAAGCCAAACATCGTTTTCAGCTTTATTAACTTCGTGACATGCATAATTTACCTTGAATCTAAAATCACTAGCTAAATTATCTGTAATGACTGCAAATTTTACGTTCTCACACCAAACATTACGCCAATGTGTATCTTCTGGGTAACAACTGCTTTGCCAATCATCTACAATCCAATTAAAAGTAGCCCCTGTATCGTTTATATCATCTACTATTAAAATCTTTTTACCATTACCATTGCTATCTGCACTTGGAGATCCGTATGCATCTTGCGCCATCCAAGCATTAGACTCATTTGCATAACCACTGTCACGTAAACTAACTTTTATAGCTTCACAACGTATACCGGTCATATTTGATATAATTGTTGCAGGAACATTACCACCTCTAGTAATACCTACAATATAATCAGGTCGCCAATCGTCTTGATACATTTGATTTACAACGTCGACACAACAATTTTCAATATCATTCCATGTGTAAAAGTGTTTCTTAATCATTAGTCTACTGCCTTCCTATTTAAATAAGTTATGTTGTCTATCATTTTGCCCTTAACTAAGAATCCCCAGTCTTGTTCTTTTTTACCCATATAAAATAAACTCCAACAAGGTATTTCTTTGCCATCTTTATCTTTTGCTAGTTCTAACCAATGTAAATCAGTTGCTGGTCTATATCTAAAATGTCCTGGACCTCTCCAAAATTTTCCTTCTGGTGTATGTTCCCAGTATCCGCCTTTAATAATCAATGCCGCCCAGTTCCATGGATGGTCATGTAATGTAGGTTCGTCACTTACTAAAATTTTATGTAATGTAATATTAAAAGGAAAGTCTTTTCTGTCTTTTAAGAAAAGATAATAACGAACTAAGTAGGGAACTTTTCCCTCTCTATCTGTAATAATTCTTTTTCTGTCTTTAAACCACGACATTATTCTACTTCACCAGCCTTTAGTTTTCCTCTGTAATCTTGATCTACAAGTTTATACATGTTTATGAAATAATTGTATGCCTTTTTTAATCCTGGATATTCTTCGCACATACTTTTTAGTTTATCCATGTCGGGCATATAATCAACAAACTCAGTTCCTTTATCAAATTCTGGAGTATTGTAAGTAAACTCAGTTCCTGTATCGTTTAAGCTGTCTAAGTCAATAGTTACAGTATTGGTATCATAGTTTAGATCTCCATGTCCAGTGCTAAATTTATAATCAACTGGGCTAGAAACCCATTGACTAGAGTGCTCAGAACTATTATTAATTGTAATAGTGTAATCATTTTTTACGTCATCACCCATTTGCTACCTCCCTATACAATGCATCACCACTAAAAAATTGACTGCTCAGTCTTAGTTTTTGCCTTGGTAAAAATCGTTTATAATCTTTATAATTTTCCATCATATCGACAATTTTATCTACTAACTGTTTTTTGTTATTTTGCATATTGTACATTTCAAAGTTTCTAGTTAAGTTATTAGCATACTTAAACTCTGGAACAGCCATTTCTTCGTAGCTTAATCTATCAGGAACTAGTGGAAGTGTATCTACTAATACGCCTTCGTACCAACTTATTCCTAATGTTTCTTGCAAATTTGCACTAAAAACAAGTTTAGCTTCACCAAGCAAGTTGTGATATTCATTCTTAGTTAATTGTCTTTCTTGACAAACAATAAATTCGTACTTAGGTAATTGTTCTTTTAAGTCGTAAAATATTTTAACTTGTTTTTCTGGAGCAATTCTATGTGGAAATAATATAATATTTTTCTTTGGCATGTTTTTATAAGACAATAAGTCGTTTTGTAAGTATTCCATAGGCCAACCAACTTTTTTAATTTTACTATTGTCAGTATATCCTTTAAATACTCTCTCAAACATATCTATATGGAATTGTGTTGCAAAGAAATTGTCATCATAACAAGCAAACATAGATTGTTCTGCATGTCTTACCCAAGGTTTATTACCTATTATTCTACCTAAAAAGTCTTGTTGATCATAACTACCAGCATGCCACAGACCACCAATGCGAATATTAACACCCAATAGTTCTGCCATATAACGCAATTGAATAACTGTAGGATTCCAAGCATCAGTATAAAGAAAATAGTCACCGTCTCGTACTTCGCCATTACAAAACATTTCCCCTATTTGTTCTAATTGCTTACTTTTGTAAACATTAGTACCACCAAAGTTTAAAAACGCCCCAGGCGTTGTAGCCTGAGGAGTTTCTCCACCACTAACTGTGATAACTTCTTGATTTGTAGATTTAGACAGTTGTTTTGGTAAATGCTCTTTCCACTGTTTAGTGTAACGAGTATCAACTGCCTCAATATCTACAATATAAATTGTCATCGTTTGTGTTTCCAATCATTGTTCCATTTCTTTTTAAAGCCATGTTTCTTCCACGGCTTATTAAAATGGTTCCTAGGCTTCCTAGGCCCGTACTTTTGATAGTTGCAGAACGCATTCCAAGCTCTACTTCTAGTATCATACAGATCTTTTTCGTTAAAAACAAATCCGTCGTAACCATAAGCAAAAGCATGTCGACAAAAGTCTTTGAAAACTTCTAAATCTTCAAAAATCTTTACAATTTTAGGATTCTTTGTAAAGTATTCACCCTGTTGCATTTTAATTTCTCCTTTTAGCTAGGGTATTCAATGTGAGCACCGTTTTCACCATCTTCCGAAACATCAATATGAACTTCACGTCCCGGATATTTTGCAGTGATCTTATCATAAAGATCATCAGCTATCATTTCACATGATTTATAATCCAATTCTAATGTTTTTTCTGAATAAAGTTTTTCCATCCATCTTTTAAACTGTATGAATTCAATATCTCTGTCATTATGTGTAACAGTGATAGCAACTTTAAAATGAAAGATATGACGGTGTGGATAGCCTAAAAATGATACATCATATTCGTCGCCAGTAGCCAATTTAGGATCGTCTAATGCCGCCGGATACTTATGTATACCTTCTTTTTTAAAAGTAACCCATATCATTTTTTTTGCTTTGTTTTTCATATCTACTTTTCTTTCCTCCGCGAGTTTCCTGCCCATGTAATCATGATAGGATTCTCTGTTTGTTAAATCTTTAGTATCCTCAAACATATTATAACATCTTTAATGTTCGCTGTCAAGTTTAATTGGTTGATCTTTTTCATATTCACTCCAAGGAGTAAACTTTTTTCGGTCTTTTAGCTCAGATGCATAGTACACCCAAACTCCTGGATTAGATGCTTTAAAATCGGTATCATCAATTTTGATACAAGCATTGTAATTTAACTGATCTATGTATGGTAATTTAACTGAAATCATACTTATAAATTGATCATGCTCGTTATATCCGCTTTCCATAATAAAATCATGGAATCGAACATCATAATCTAGTGTAACCCAAAAACCTGCTTTTAAAAGTTCAGTAACTAGTTCGTCCCAGCCGTCAGTTTCTTCTTGTGTACCATATTGTCCTTCAATACTAAAACTTTGGTTCGCTCCTAAGTAAATGTGGTCACAGTTATTTCTAGTTGCTAGTTTAATAACATCTCTGTATGGCTTCATGCCAACAACAAATAATGTATCTCTATCGTAAGCAGGAGTTTTTTCAACTTCTTTACCTACAAAGTATTCAACACTATCTTTGTTGCCGTCGCTATATGGTCTATCCATCTTTTTTCATCCTATCTTTTAAAGCAAGTTTTTGCTTTTTTAGTTTTACTAGGTGCTCCTTTGTCCCCCAGCTTCTGTCGTAATTTCGTTCTACTTCAACTTCGTCTACTTTTGTATGTAAGTAATTAAACATATTTTGTAGTTTCTTTGCTTTCTTTGTATTTCTTCCAGTTCCCATATATTATACCTCCTCGAACAAGTTTCCAAACTGCGTAGAAGCATTTACTGTTTTCTTTCCAACAGCACCTCGAGTACCGATAATGCTAAGCCAGAACTTACTAAATTCTTCAATAACTGCTTCAGCTTCGTCTTTGTTGCTAGTTGCAAAAATAGCTTCAACAACATCTTTGAAATAAACCCTATCAAATGACTCGTCTACAAGCATTGCAGGAATTATCCCATTATCATATTGTCTGTTAGCTTCTTGCACCGCATTTACGTGGCTCCAAACGTTATGACCCATTTGTATTGCATAACTAAAAGAGTCCCAAGATGTTTTGCCTTCTTTGCCAATTTTGTTTAAGTCGCCTGGCTTATAAATGCAAACATCTGACACTTTAATATTTTCAGTTAACGGACTAATTTCAAAGTTTTTAAATATTCCGTCTTGCAATACACAATCTTTAAATAATCTTGTATCAGTAGCATACTTTTTGTCATCTACTGATGGAACCATTCGGTAAACCCATTTAGTTCTATCTTTTGTTTCGGTTTGTATGTATATTTGGCCATTAGCAGTTGCAAGAAAAGGAGAAGCACAATCAAATGTAACTGTAAAGTTCTCATTATGATGTTTTCGAACTGCTCTTTGTACATCAGTAAGTAATGTAGCCCACTCTAGTTTACTTGTACCTAGAAAGTGCATAAAGTCATGCTTACCTTTTTCTAGTAAACCATCAAAACGTAGTGCTACTAATCTTTTCAATACCAAATGAATATCACACATATTTTGTCCACCCATGGACCAACCATTAAAGTGATCTGTATAATGCTTAGGATCACAATATTCTTTCATTTGCTGATACCAATCTTCAGCATCAGCATGATTTTCACCTTGTAAAACATTTAAGAATTTACAATTACCATTTCGATTATCCATAAAGTAATCGTTGTTTATTCTTGTTGCATTTACAGCATCTTGATACTTTGTAATTCCAGTTGCTTTTTGTCCAGCTTCTGATCTAGATACCCAAGCAGGAATATCAAGTATCATACCATAGTCCATATAAGCATCCATCCATGCAAGAACCTGCTCACGTTTCTTTTGTGCTTTAGGACAAGAAGGGTCTTTCCAGTCTCCCTCCCATACACCTTTACCAATTTGGAACCCTCCAGAGTCTCCTAACAACCAACTGTTGTTTCGATCTCTGTTACGAACCATATCTTCTTTAGGTGAGTCTTTATTAATATCGAGCTCAGCATGACCTGCCGAGTACAAAGTCCAATGATAGTTAAATAACCCATCTTTTTTGTTTAACCAGTTAATAGACTCCATACCGTTAGGATAAGGAATACGATTATTATCAACATATTCCTCAGATCTTTGTTTTCCTACAAAAGTAGCATAAAACCCGCTTAATGCTGGGAGAAATATTGCATAATCCTTTTGTTCTTTTGTAAGATCTGTATTCATCTATTTGCTCTGTGCAGGCAGGATGTAATTGTATACAGCCATACCACTGTCAACTGTAATTTGCATCGCACCTTGATCACTTAAACTCATTGTTATATTGCCATCTAGGTTAAGAATAGCTTGTACTTGTGCTACAGGATATGCCCATGCATGTTTTAAATCACCTTCTATTGCATTTTGAAACACAAACTTACCTGCGTGTGTATTTGCATCACCAAAATGGAATACTAAGTCGTTGTTTTCAGCTTTTACAGTAAAGACCATTTCTTCTGAATGTGCCGCACTTTGTAGTTTCATTCTTGTAATACTTGCAAGAGTTGGTGTAAAGTTTACGTCCCAACTAGCACCTTTAAATTTAACACTTTTAAGTTTTTCGTTGATAATTTCAGTTACCATAAACCTAAAGTCGTTTTGAAAGTCACCTGCTTCATTTTCAAAATGAATTCCCGTAGGAACCTTTTCATTATTACGTTCGGCTTCTGTAATTGTAAGTTTACTATTCTTTTGATATTCTGGATTCTTTAAGTGTAATGCCAGTTTATCTAAATTTGGCATACCAAAAACGTTACTTCCAAATTCATTTACTTTGTTCTTTGTGTCGGCTGTAAGAATTACACTTCTATCTTCAGCCATTGATTCAATCGTAGTTGAATCGTCCGTACCAGTCACCTTTACCAAGTTTAAAAAACCTAATGAGTGTGTTTTGGCAACGATGTCTTGTAAAATATCTTTCATATTGATTCTCCTATTAGTTTTATTATACGATATTTTTTGTTAAAAGTCAACAACTTTTTACTCTTTCTCTAAGATCACTTGTTGAAAACCTATGATCTCTTTTATTAAAATGAAGTTGAATACTTCGTTTTCTACAGATATCTTTTCCTGTAAAATCTTTATTTCGATATTCTTCGCCCAAAATTCTAATATCTATATGATACATTTCAAGAATATCTTCTAAGTCTTTTTCTGTTTGATAGGGAATAATTTCGTCGACATATTTCACACCATTAAGTTGTGCATGTCTTTCTACTAATGTTTGTACTGGGGATTTCTTTTCCTCCCTGTCGACGGAAGGATCAACTTGTAATCCGCAAATTAAATAATCACATTGTTCTTTTGCTTCGCGGAGCATTTGTAAGTGGCCTGCATGAAGTAAATCAAATGTTGAACAAGTAAAGCCTATTATCATTCTATGCCTCTATCTTTTAAAAACTGTTTAACAGTATGTTTTGGTTTAAAGCCTAAGTCTTTAAGTTTTTTTGTGTTTGCCTGTGTTATATTTCGTTCACCAATAGTATTTATTTTAACTGGTAAGTCAGGTCTAATATCTTGGATCCTTACACTAGTTCCTGTTCCGACATCAATTGGGCCTGTAACCTTGTCATCCATAATAATTTGTATTGCTTGACATAGGTCTTCTATATGAATAAAGTCCCTTTTATGATTAGTAACATACTCTAGTTTATTGTTTAGAAGTTTATCAAAGAACATATTAGCTCTAGGTATTGGACCATAAACAGTATGAAATCTCATAAAACAACAATTTTTATGTGGAATGTATTCTAGTACATTTTTACTAGCCGCATAAGGATTAAGATGTGGTTCGTACTGCGAACTCGAACTAGCTACTAATATTCTAGCATTAGGATAATAGTTTAAAATCCTTTTTGTTCCTTCTACGTTGTTATTCCAGTATTTTTGCGGGTCAGCTAAACTTTCTCTAACTCCACCTATACCTGCTAAATGAATTACCATGTCTACGACATCAGGATGAGGAAGATCGCAAGTTAAGATGTCATCACCACTCTTAATATCTAAACCTAATAAGTCGTGTTTAGTTGATAACTCTTTCCATAAAGCAGATCCTATAAATCCTTCATGTCCTGTTATTAATATATTATGCATTTTTTATCCTTTTGTTACTTTCAACAACTTGACCAAGAATACTAAAAGGAGTCTTATAATATAGCCCGGTTAATAACAATGCCATTGTATCCTTTGGAAAACAAGCACCTCCAAACCCACGTTCTCCGTCAGGTCCTGGAATTTGCATATGGCTTTCTGTTATTCTTTCGTCTATTCCTACCAAGTTTGCTATTTTTTTATAATCTATATTTGTTGTTGCACAAAAATCATACACTTCATTAAAAAAAGCGACTTTTGTAGCTAAAAAAGAATTTCTTAAATATTTTGTTAATATTAATTCTTCTACAGTTCCGTAAACTGCTTTAAACCCTTTAACTAGTATAAAAATGTCTTCCCAAAAGTCTGTGTCATCTCCGCCAAATAACATAATTTTTTGATTTTTAAAATCTTCATTAGCATTGGCGGCTGTTAAAAATTCAGGACTAAATGTAATATTCTTATTGTAACCTTTAATAATTTCCCAACCTTCTAAACTAATAGTACTTTTAATTAATATAGGTTTATCATCCGGACATTGACCAATTACGTCATTTACAATACTCATATCACAAGCACCTATATCTGAACTAGGTGTTGGAACACAAACGATGTATCCGTCTGAATCATCTGTTATTTCATCTGTAGTGTATTTTGGATCTACAATTTTTACATCATATTGATCCTTTAGGATATTATGTACTGCATTTCCTACAAATCCAAATCCTATTAAAGTTAGTTTCATTCTATCTCCTCGGGGTTTTCAGTATCGTGCCAAATTTCGCCAGCCATTGCTCTTATTTGGTCTAAGTCATGTTTTACCATTGCTTTATCAAACGAACCATCTGCGTTCTGGTATCTTTTTCTATGTGCTAATACAGCCATATCGTGCATTGCATTTATTTTTTGTATTAATTGTTCTAATGTGTGTAGCATTTTACTCTCCAAAATCAAATAGGCTGTTGAATGTATTATTTTGTTTTGTAGACTCTAAATCGTAGTCTAACACGCCTATTAAATTCCCTAATTTGTTATCGATTATTGTTTCTTCCATAGCATCGTTATCAAAGGGAAGTTCTTTAAACCATTCAGGAATACGTAATTCGTCAGTTGGATATGCAACTGAAGTATATCCTAATGGATTCTGTTTTAATTTACACACAATTACTTTCATGCCATCTACAATTTCTTGCGAATATTTGTCTCCGTTCATCCTCTTTAGAGTATTCCAATTAATACTTGCTCGAACATGACCTGGCATGTTTGCTTTACCTTGCTTTTGTTCTAGTCGTCCGTAATGACCAACTTTATTTGCACGTTTAGGCGAACCTTTTTCGTGTCCTGGCCGTTGTTTAAAGTCTTTTCTAAAATTTGTAATTCGTTCTAGTATTTCCTTTTCGGGTTTACTGGTTAATACCATTAGTAACAATTCACTTAAAAACTCTTGCATAAACACAGGAGTATCTGATCTTCTAAGATCTAACCCCATTGCTTTTACTTTACCCGGTTTGCCATCTGTATCTGCTCTAAAACCTTCTAAATCATACACTAATGCCGCATATCTTTTCTTTGTAATGTATAGTCCGCTTTCTGCAACAATTTCTCTACCTGCCGCAATTACATCACTTCTACTCT
>Ga0115011_10001013_pt1 | contig 20781 bp, 17 predicted proteins | sample TroAtlMetagenome_2_FD_88705 | JGI IMG/M metagenome (GOLD analysis project Ga0115011, IMG submission 88705) | Marine eukaryotic phytoplankton communities from Atlantic Ocean - Tropical Atlantic ANT8 Metagenome | ecosystem: Environmental > Aquatic > Marine > Oceanic | place: Tropical Atlantic...
AACGGAAGGTTTTTGGGGTTGGCTTTGGCTTTGGCGCCTCTGGTGGATTGGTAGGTGATCCAATGGCTGCGGGTATCGGTTGGCTTCGTTACAGCCCTTATATAGGGCTGAATCTTGTTGCCTCAATAGAGGGGGGTGCTAGCGCCGAACTACTTCCTCCCGCGCATCCTGATTTTTGGGCAATGAGGGAGCAGTGGACATTTATAGCAGGGGTAAGGTACGGAGCTCCTATGGGGATTAGCGGCTGGGAATTTGGTGGGGATATAGCTAGCCGTAGATCTGGTGACCGAGATAGTGAACTGGGTTACCGGCTCGCTGGTGGAGCCTATCGGTCTGCATGGAAAGATACGGGAGTGAGGACTACGATATCGGTCTCAAAGTGGCCCCTTAACTGGGATTTGTCACTCAATGTAGGCTTAGAGTGGAGCCGATAGTCTTTTAGTGATACTTCTGAGCACATGAAAGAAGAACCAATTCATATATTGATGGTATGCACAGGCAATATCTGCCGCTCACCCTTAGCTCATGTAATCGCGGAGAAATACGCTGCGGACAGGGGCAGGAATGTGGTGGTCAAATCTGCTTCAACATTGGGTTTAGATGGAAGAGAGGCACATAAGAACTCCGTAAGGGTGGCGAGAGAGATAGGTTTAGACCTAACAAGTCATCGCTCTCAGCCGCTAACAAAGGAGTTGATGGATTGGTCAGACTTCGCATTGGGTATGGAGATTATGCACGCTGGTCACATGAGGGAACATTACCCAGAGGCAGACGAAAAGATAATGCTACTGGGAACTTTTGGAGGGGTGTACGAGATCTCTGATCCAATCGGCGCATGGCGTTGGAAATTTCGGAAAACCAGAGGGTTAATTGAGGACTGTGTGCGAGCTTTTATAGACCGCCTGCCAGTTGATTGATATATGGTTTGCAATTAACAACAGAGACCTGAAATATGAGGGTTTCATCAGACAATTAGGAGTAATGTCATGTCTTTTTTCTCACGAGGTCCTGCACCCGACACCCCAGCCGCCGCCGCATCGGAGACCGTTCCCGGAAAAGGCCAATTAATGGCTAAGTTCGTGACAACCCAAGGTGAGATGACAGCTAAATTGTTTGAGGATGTAGCACCTAGAACCGTAGCGAACTTTGCTGCACTATCACTTGGTGGTCTTGAGTGGAAGACCCCAGAAGGGAACAAGAGCACAGAGCCACTCTACTCAGGGACTATTTTTCATAGGGTAATTAAGAACTTTATGCTTCAAGGTGGCGACCCTACAGGGACAGGTATGGGCGGTCCAGGTTGGAGATTTAAGGATGAGTGTAGCCCGGACGCTCGTCACACTGGTAAAGGTATTTTGTCTATGGCTAACGCTGGGCCAAACACAAATGGATCACAGTTCTTTATCTGTCAGGTTCCTACGCCACACCTCGACGGCCGCCACACTGTTTTTGGACAGGTAGTAGATGGGCTGGATGTGATTGATACTATCGCCAATGTCAGGACTGGTGCCCAAGATAGGCCAGTTGAGGATGTAAAGATTGAGAAGATAGAGATCTACCGCGCGTAGGTCTCTTTGCTTTCTTTTCTTATATTGTTTGCCTCATTTGAGGCATTCGGGAGAGTGCCTGACTCCGACGCAGCTAGGGAGCTAGTGGAGCAGGCAGTCGAGACTATCCTCAACGAGGAAGTTAGAGCTCGTTGGGTAGAGGACAGCTTTGTAATACGTGACAATGACGGTCAATTTTCAGCGGTAACCCCTGAATTGGCTGTGAGCCTCTTGGATTCGGCTCGATATGGCGGGAACCTCTATAACGGAGTGGCTAGATCGGAGGTTGTTGAGTGCGTCGTATCTGGACCAGATTATGTTCGCGTTGTTTTGAGTGGAGAGTCTAGGTTTTCGTTTGTAGTGGTGATGTTTGAAGGTCGTCTCCAGATTGTGGACTGGGGTTTTACTCAATGTGGGCAGTGCTCAGAGCCAGCTAGGTTCTTGACCGATCTAGTTCAGTCAGTAGTCAGTAATGCCTCGGGAATTTATAGACTCCTTCCAGGGGTGGAGTTGATCCGCTCTGAGTCACAGCGTGATTCAGCCAGATATCCTCAGTGGGTAAGAGCCATGCACGCTAGAAATGTGACTGGTGGCTATACTAGGTCAGTTCTATCAGGGGCTAGAATAATTGGGAGTAGCGGTAATAACGTCCATGTGGAGTTGAGCAGTGGTCGCGAGGTCTGGCCTGTTGATTTTCATAATGGAAGGTGGGTCATTCTCTATGATGATTTAGAGACTGAATCGATGCTAAGATTGAATCACAGTGATGTTGCGGCGTTCTCAAATTCGTCTTCAGTTGCTGAAATACGAGCAGAACTCTGGGAGCCAGTGATTCTGGAGCAAGGCAATCAGATTATTTTGGACAGGGACTCTCTATATGTAGCCCCTAGGAATATTTACTCTGATATTGTAGTGTATGGACAGGATATTGGTAGGAGATGGGCTCAGGTATCCCTAGTTGAAGAGCGAGGATTAAGTCCTATACTTGTGTCGACCGCACCGACTATCTCTTCTCGCCTAAAGGTTGACATTAGCGGGTGGACTAATGAATTCAATTTCGCCTTGTCTCCAGATGAGCGTCACCTCTTACTAGGGGCCTATAACCTTGCTTGGATTATTGACCTTGAGAGTGGTGAAGTGGTGTGGGAGGCTAGAGATTTTAGATCAATATCGTCTCTTACTTGGTCAGGTGATGGTAGTGAATTTGCCATCGGGGAGTGTAGAAACTTTTCCAACGACGAGGCTAGAAGATCCCCGTCAGAGAGCGTAGATGGTTGCATTAATGGGCATATATATAACTATTCCTTTAACGATTCAGTGGGCGCGCTAGGGTTTTCCATGAGGATACCAGGGCACCGCCCAGCTCTACTCGCTTACGATGGTGGGAGCCTGTGGAGCGTAGCCGATAACGCAGGTGTGATTTTGCTGTCGTTAGGCGAACAGAGCATTGGAGAAAGCGTTGAACAACCAGACTGCAACCAGTATGAATCCGGCAGGTATCAGCCAGCCCTTCGTCAGCTGTTGTTTTCATGTCTAGCTACTGGCCCCGATAGCCACTCGGTGGTGTCTAGGTCCTTAGTAACCCTCGATCTCACCTCTAATAGTTTGTTACATACTGAGATGGAGCCTATCGGTTTAAATGAGCGGATTATTTCAGTTTCTCCAAGTGGGAGATCTGTTCTAGTTACAAACGGGGAACTCTCTGAGGTTCATAGGTTAGCTGATGGCGAGAGATTCCAGGTGGCAGAAACAGGTGTCTACAATCCTCAATGGAGTGACGATGAGCTAGACATTTTTGCTGTGGACCCTGTGGGCAATGGCTCTAGGTGGAGACTGTTGAGCCCTTAAACCTAGCCACAGGTTTAGCACTCAGAAGCGTACGGGTAGCTTACATTAATGGTAGAACCAGCCTCTGGGATTGAGTCTCCATGGAACTGGATAGCGTTATCATTTGTCTGCCATGTCCAGCCGTCAATTCCGTTGTAAGGTATCACCTGACCATCGACCTCGACGATTACCTCTGCAACATTTGAAGGAGTTTCCGCGAGCACCCATGAGTCTCTCATTCCAGCAACGCTAAGGGCTAGATATTCGAGAGTCTTTTCGAAGCTTTCCGCGCAGATACTCTGCCATGAGCCACCAGTTGTCGATACTACATCTAAATACTGCGTCCCAGCAGATGCGGATATAAGACCTCCATTAGACCAACTGGTTGTCTCCATACAGCCCAGTCCTGGATCACCACAGATAGCTGAGAATGTGACCTTGCTGGGATCTTGCTTCAGGTTTGTGTACCAATTCGAGAAGTCGCTCGCGTTTTGGTTAGGTGTGTCGTCGTCTTCATCTGTTACGATGATTGTTGCGAGAGCAGCGTCGGCTCGAAGGAAACCACTGTTCTGATTATTTATCAGTGGAGCAGAGAGGGCGGCGTTTATCGCTCCAAAACCCTGTTCCTGGGCAGAACCATCTGCCCCTTGGTCCACCATCTGCAAGAATAGATCCCTAGGGTTTGAGTCGGCAGATGTGATAACTGTTTGATTACCCTGCATCTGTCCAGAGTGTGATGGGTCGTCCATGTCTGTGGTTATTGCAGCGATGTGGAAGTCTAACCCTATGTCTAGGAAACCATCGATAAAGTGGTCAAAGTTAGACCGAACCTGATTAATAGCTCCGCTCATTGAGCATGAGTTGTCAATAACCCAGAGGATATCTACCTCTGCATAGAATTCCTGACGAAACATCTCTTCGTAGATGGCGTCTTCACCACCCTCTCCTATGGCCTCAAGAGCTAGGTGGCTCTCGTTCGGATCGTTAGAGATAATTTGAATGTCTGTACTCTGGATAGTCCAAGCATTGGCTGTAAAGTCGACCGAGAATTCATAGCTCTCATTTGGCTCAAGTACAGGGGGTAACGCATCGGTTGTAAAACTAGAGGGGTTGGCTCCCGCTAACTCTATAGACTCAACCTCTAGAATTTCTGAGCCTACATTTCTGATGGTTATAACTTGAGGCGCAGAAGGGCAGTCTACAGGTAAAGTCCCGAAATTGAGGGACATTGGCGTTACTTCGATATCAGGCCAAGAACCAGTTGGCTCTGCTGAGTCGTATTGCCATATATCGGTTCCGTCGTTGTCTCGTACAAGATCGTAATCTGAACATGAGACAGTTAGCGCTAATAGTGGGAGAAAGTACTTCATCCGGAAGGCTCCAGTTTTACAAATTTAGTGGCTCATCGACTTGTATATGTAGTGTGTGTTTTGAATGGTCGCTCATAAACTACTGTGAAATCCTTGTATAGGCAAAAACGTTGTTGCGCATAGGAGTAACTTCACGTAAATACGTGTTCGAATGACCAAAAGGTCGAATTTCGCTAGTTAATGGAGTCTCTTTTTTATGTTACTTTCGCTTATTGTTGGGTTGTCTTTGGCCGAGGTTAATTATCCAGCCACTGATCTTGTGGATGCCTCGTGGGACGTACTAGCCGACGCTGAAAAATGGGTTGGCTGTACCGAGCAAGACGACGTTATCTGGTGTAGGTCTATCGCAGTTATTCCAGCAAGCGGTCAGCGCCTTGAGAGTCTGCTTGAGGATTTTCCTGGGTATGTAGATGTCTTTGATAGGGTCGCGATGATCCGTGTTCTTGAGCCAAATGTTGTTCATGTATTGCTAGACATGCCATTTCCATTTTTAAGTCGTGATTATGTTGCGAGGTTTGTAAAGACCGAATCTGGTGGAGACGTTGTCTCGTACACTTTTCAGTCTGAGATCCATCAGCGTGCTCCAATCTTAGATTCCGTGGCCGTTAGGTTGCCAGACGCAGCTGGCCGCTGGACTTTAGAGCCAATTAGTCCATCATCAACTCGGGTTACCTATACTTGGAACGGTTACCTAGGCGGTGACATTCCAACGTGGGGTTTGGGTAGAGCTAGGAAGATCCAGGGTTTGGAAGTTATGGATTGGCTCACCGCAGCGGTTGAGTAGCTAGATAGAATCTTTAGTGGTCTATCTGGCTTCCAAGATCCGCTTATCAATACCTTCGCTTCGCTTAGCTTGGTCTGCCCAGTAGCTTTGGTCTTTAAGCTGCTCTAACTCTTCAAGGCTTTTGCCCTGCTGTTCAACCCATGTGAAGTATTTCTGGTTGTGCCATCGGGTTCGTACCGCCTCACTCCCGTGCTGAACCATATCCATCTCAGGTTTGTGGAAAGCGGTAAGTCTTTCTTTTGCTACCTCGTCGGTCTGTATCCCTTCGCGCTCAACTAAGGCCCTTAGAACAGATGGATACCTGTCAAAGCCGTCTGTAGCTACGGTTACCACTAGGTCATCTTTCCCTAGCTTAAGAGCCCTAGCGCTCTTTATTGCGCCAAGTAAATTACAGATGCCAGAGATGCCGATGTTCCCTCGGAAGGCAGAGAAATCATCACTTGTGAACCCTAGTTCACTCTTGAGTACGTCGTCGGCCTCTTGGAGAAGCTGTAGCCCTCGAACACACTGATCATCATCGATGCAAATTAGTGCGTCCATATTTAGGACATTGTGTACCCAGGTTACGTGTTTATCTCCGATACCCTCGATTTTGTGGGCCCCGTACCCAACGTTATATAGCGTTGGGCATTGCACTGGCTCGAGACCTACTATTGCTGTTCCGTGACTCTTTTTTAGATAGTCTCCAGCCGCGATTGTCCCACCACTACCCATGGCAGAGACAAATGCAGCGACTCGCCCTCCATAGCCTAGCTGCCTAGAAAGCGTCTCTGCTGCGTGGCCCGTCACACCGTGGTGGAACCGGTAATTGCCGAAAGCCTCAAACTGGTTCAAAACCTTGATTCCCGCACGCTGCCTTAAGCGCTTCACCTCATCGTATATCTCTTTTACGTTAGACTCTGACCCTGGTGTAGCGATAATTTCCGCCCCATAACCCCTGATCCTCTCAAACCTTTCAGCGCTCATCTCCTCTGGGAGCACAACTAGGGACTCGTAACCCATTCTTGGTCCAACCCACGCTCCACCAATGCCGTAGTTCCCTGTAGATGGAAATACGAGGGTGTCCCTACCAGGGCTTATCTCTCCCAACAATTGCTTTTCGATTAGGCATGAGTAGGCTGGCCCTACCTTATGTGAACCAGTTGGGAACTCGTTACCTAGCATAACTACAATGGGTGCATCGACCCCTGTAAGTGACGGTGGCACCAGCCATCCACGCACCTTACCCTGATCATTTGCCCATCGTATCGAAAAAAGCCTTATGGGGTCGAGTGGGTCCGCATTGGCTGCTTTTGCCAGTATTGAGCTGTCTATAAGGGTTGGGTTTCGCATCTCAGCAAAGGTTGGTCCGAGAATCACAGGCACTCCTGAAGTATTATGTACAAATGGAATATAACTATCGATGCAGCGTATGCCGAGAGACCTATTACGACTTAGCGCTAATGACATGCCCTAGATGCGGTGTGTGGGGTATTTTGGAAGTCGAAAACCAGCTTTCAATGCCCTTAATGGACGGTTCGGTAGGTATGAGGCGTTTTCTTCCTCTTTTGCCGATCGCTCCAGGATTACCCCTTCCCGAGCCAGTTGTTGGAGACACGCCACTGGTAAACGCCCCGCGCCTGGCAGATGAATTGGGCCTGACTTCTCTACGATTAAAGGATGAGGGTAGAAACCCTTCAGGTTCACTCAAGGATAGGGCGAGTTGGGTTGGTGCGGTCGCTGCTATGGGTAGAACCACAGCATGTGCATCAACGGGCAATGCGGCTTCATCGTTAGCTGCTATGTGTGCATCTTTGAATACTAGGGCCGTAATTTTTGTTCCTGAGAGAGCGCCATCTGCCAAAATCGCCCAGTTACAGGTTTTCGGAGCGACTGTCTTTAGGGTGAAGGGAGTATATGATGATGCATATGAGCTGTCTCAATTAGCTGTAGAACATTTCGGTTGGTATCCACGGAGCGCGGCCGTCAACCCCCTGCTTGTAGAAGGTAAGAAGGTCTGCGGTCTTGAGTTGGGAGAAGCAGAGCCAGCTGATTGGATAGCCCTTTCTGTCGGAGACGGCTGCACTATTGCTGGTGTTTGGAAAGGGCTAAAAGAGATGTATGCCCTCGGGGTTCTTGAGCGTTTACCAAAGCTGTTGGGAGTGCAGAGTGAACGAGCTCCAGCCATATACCAGGAGTGGCTGGGTGGTGGCGATGAAGGGCCAGCTAGGCCGCCAGAAAGGGCAGAAGCTGACACTGTGGCCGACTCGATATCAGTTGGGGTGCCTAGGAATTGGCGCAGGGCGGTTAGGGCCGTGAATGAATCAGGTGGTGAGATCGTGCTTGTCAGCGACTCGGAGATCGACAAAGCGATGCTTGCCCTTGCGCGAAGAGGGGGAGTTTATGGAGAGCCTGCTGCGGCCACTGCTATTGCTGGTCTGGCGAAGCGTGCACCGAAGGGCAGCGCGATAGCGGTGGTGTCAGGCTCTGGCCTCAAGGATGTGATAGGAGCCCAGCGGGCTGGTGGACCACCAATTGATGTTGGGCCAGAGCTTCAACAAGTAATAGAATCAATGAGATTAGTGACAGCGTGATCGCTCAATCTGAGATAATCATTAGCTGTCAGGAGATAAATTATGGATGACATTGATGCGTTGGTTGAGACTGTAGCGGCACGGGTTAGAGCTCGAATACAGGCAGAGACCGTACCTCCATTGGCAGCAGTTAGAGGTACTTGGTACAACGAGACAGCCCTGAAAGCTTGGTTGCGGAATGGCGTTGATAGGATCGGTAGTGATGGTTCGACAGTCAAGTCAACCGCTGGAGATGTGGCTGGTCGCATTGACCACACAATGCTCAAGCCTACAGCGACTCGAGAGGACATAGTTAGGGTTTGTAATGAAGCTATTCAGCATAATTTTGCCTCTGTATGCATAAACACCACATGGCTGCCATTGGCTGTAGGCATGTTAAAGGCCAGCAACACAATGGCGATCTGTGTTGTAGGATTCCCTCTGGGTGCCATGGTGACAGCTGCTAAGGCAGCCGAGACCCGAGAGGCGATCCGTTTAGGTGCCGATGAGATAGACATGGTTATCAATATTGGCGCTTTGAAGTCTGGCGATTACGACCTGGTCCTGGAGGATATTCGCCAGGTAGTCTCAGCAGCACAAGGTCGCCCAGTTAAGGTCATACTGGAAAACACCATGTTGGAGCGCGAGGAAAAGATAGCGGGCTGTGCGCTATCTAAGGCGGCTGGCGCCGCTTTCGTAAAAACATCGACAGGGTTCGGTGGTGGTGGGGCTACTGTGGAGGATATTCGCCTAATGCGATCGGTGGTTGGCCCTGAAATGGGGGTTAAGGCATCTGGTGGTGTTCGCAGTATGGAAGATGCTCACAATATGATGGAGGCGGGTGCTACGAGACTTGGTGCTTCGGCATCTGTGGCTATAGTGACTGGCGGTACAGGTAGTGGGAACTACTAAATAGCTACAGCGGCGGTGATTTTGGAGCAGTTATGATTTTAGAATGGCTGGAAGCACGGAGAGCGGGCCAGGAGCAGAGTGAAGAGGATATAGTTGGATTTGTGAACGGTGTCCTCGACGAGTCCATTACTAGAGCGCAAGCTGCGGCTTGGTTGTCATTCGTATACTGCAATGGGATGAGCGACAAAGAGATCGTCTATCTGACAAAGGCGATGACTGATTCTGGGGACAAAATGAGCTGGCCACAGTCAGACTCCAAGCTCATCGACAAGCACTCAACTGGGGGCGTTGGAGATAAGGTCTCATTAATCCTGGCACCACTATGGGCAGAGTTAGGATATCGAGTCCCGATGATTTCTGGGCGTGGGCTTGGTATTACTGGTGGCACCCTGGACAAATTAGAGTCCATACAGGGTTACCGAACAGACTTGAGCGATGACGAGTTGCGCTCACAACTCGATAGTGTGGGGTGCTTTATAAGTGGTCAGACATCGACCTTGGCACCAGCGGACAAGTTTCTATACGCTCTCCGCAATGAGACAGCGACCGTCCCGTCTATTGCTCTGATAACTGGATCTATTCTCTCTAAGAAACTAGCGGAGGGAGTAGAGGAATTGGTTCTGGATGTAAAGTGCGGGTCTGGCGCCTTTATGAAGACTAGAACAGAGGCCAGAGCACTAGCAGACGCTCTTACGAGAGTCGGTAATCTATCTGGAGTTATCACAAAGGCTCACATCACAGACATGTTTGAGCCGTTGGGCTGCGCCGTTGGAAACGCCTTGGAGGTTGAAGAGTCAATAGCCTGCCTCAAAGGTCACGGCCCCAAGCGGCTTGTGGATCTGATAGTGGAGCTATCTGGGGACGGTGATCGTGCTCGCGAGATACTCTCAAGTGGCAGAGCTTATGAGCGTTTTGAGCGTATGGTTAGTGCCCAGGGAGGCGATTTATCCAAGCCTTTATTAGGCTCTGGGTGTGAGAGAGTGGTCATCCACGCAGATAGGTCAGGCACTGTAAGGAGCTGCGATGCAGAGTCTATTGGCCGAGCAGCATTTGTGTTGGGCGGTGGCCGCTCCAGAGCTGTCGATTCTATTCACCATGGCGTAGGTGTATTAGTTCATGCTCACTGTAATGATAGTGTTGAGGAGGGGGAGCCATTGGCGACAGTAGTCCATGCAGGGAAGGGCTTGAACGAGGCCATCAATCATGTGAATGCGGCGTTTGAGTTGGGGGAGATATGAGTTCAATTGCGACGGTGCCTTGTCTGGGTGTAGGGCTCTCACAGATAGTCTCCCTAGGTGGCATTGGGGTCTTTATCGGCCTAGCATGGCTGTTATCCGTAGACCGAAAAGCGATTAATTGGAAGACTGTAAAGTACGGAATAGGCCTCCAGTTTGTGTTTGCTCTATTAATATTGGGTACTGGTGCTGCAGACGCGTTCTTCGGTGTGGTGGACGCCTCTTTTACAAGGTTGATGTCGTTTGCTGGAAACGGGATCGACTTTGTTTTTCAGCCGACATCGTTCTACCAAGAGACTGTCGGGACACCAGGTCCAGATGGTGTGGCTCTATCAGAGCAGGTCTATCCTATAACCGATAGAGTCCAGGCAGCTGAGATGGGGAGAATGGCCCCAAGTATGAAGACCTTCGCATTCTGGATACTCCCGACAATAATCTTCTTTTCTTCATTGATGAGCGTGTTGTATCACCTTGGGATTATGCAGATTTTGGTCAATTTCTTTGGCACTATAATGCACAAGACAATGGGTACTTCTGGGGCTGAGTCGCTATCTGCAGCATCAAACATCTTTGTTGGCCAGACCGAGGCACCTCTTGTAGTCAAGCCCTATGTTGACAAGATGACTAAGTCAGAGCTTCACGCAGTAATGACGGGTGGGTTTGCTACAGTCGCTGGTGGTGTGATGGCCATGTACGTATTGATGCTTAGTCAAGTAGATGGGATCGCTGGTCACCTTGTCATAGCTTCAATCCTATCAGCGCCAGCAGCACTGGCGGTATCAAAGATAATTTATCCAGAGACAGAGGTGTCTGAGTCTGGAGATGGAGCTAAGGTTGTAGTAGAGAAGAGCGCGTCAAATGTGATTGAAGCCGCTGCAAGAGGAGCAACCCAGGGCCTGACATTAGCTATGAATGTCGCCGCTATGTTGATAGCCTTTATCGCCCTAGTCTTTATGTTTGACTGGACATTGGGCATTATCCCTGTTCGCTTCTCGGATGCAGGGGCATCGTTTGGGTACGCTGTAGGTAGCGCACCCCTTACCTTATCACAGATGCTAGGTTGGCTATTTTCGCCCCTTGCGTGGAGCATGGGGGTGCCATGGTCTGAGGCAACAACGGTAGGGACGCTCTTAGGTGAGAAGATGGTGCTCACAGAGCTATATGCTTACCAGCACCTGAGTGAGATACTGTCAGATCCAAACGCCCTGTCTCAACGCTCAGCAATAATTGCGAGTTATGCACTGTGTGGCTTCGCTAATTTTGCCTCAATAGGAGTACAGATTGGAGGTATAGGGGCCATCGCACCGAACCGAATAAAGGACTTAGGCTCAATAGGTTTGAGAGCGATGTTAGGGGGAACACTGGCTGCTATGATGACTGGTACTATCGCAGGTGTGCTATTATAAGTTATAGAGATTGCTAGAGAACGTAGCATTGTTGAGTATCAATCAGTGAGGCTGCCAAGGGGTCGTGATGAGTAGTATTAAAAACGGGCACAATTTTGGTATTTTGAGCGCACTAGCCGCGGGTACTTTTACGTTGTTTTCAGCACCAGCATTCGCAGAGGGTGAGTGTGACAATACTCCCGCATGTGTGATGGACCTAAGGAGTATTGTTGGTGATATAGATCCTAGTACCGATCCTCACATCGGAACACTCATGGCCCAGTCAGCTATTAGGATGGATGAGGCAATGGATGCTGGTATTGAGGCAACTGGTGAGGGGCCTTACTATGGGAACAAATATTACGGAGATAAACCAGATGAGCTAAAGGCGCTGGACTGTACTGAATATCTAATCGAGATTCTAAGGAAGGGTTTTGACGCGGCAGGTCATGCCGATTTAATTGCGTCAATAATCAAACAGGCGGTTCAAGATAGCGGTTCGGAGGGGCTCAAGGGGATCGTTCTTCTTCAGACACTTCAGGATCAGCTGGGCTGGGAGGGCGTCTACTTTAATCCAGATGTACAAAACCCTGGTGATCGAGATGACGAACACCCATACACGGCCTATGTCGCTAGCTCAAAAGGGACTTACTATGGCTTGAACGTCAATAAGGATCGCTCCTTATTGGACTACAACCCCTCAAGTCAGGATGGCACAGAGTTAAATGAGGACTCGATATCTGATGCCGATGACATCCCGTTCGGTCTGATTGCTGCCCGCGGAGGTAGACACATGGCTGTTATTATAGACGGTGACGTTTACGAGGTCCATTGGTCCAAAGGTGCCGCCAGCGCAGACCTCATCACTGCAGTACCCTTGGAGGAATGGGGTTGGATGTCTGGAGTTATACTTACTCCTCCTTCCGAATAGTAGAGAGCCTTTAGGGCGCCGATTTTATCTGCGCTATAGTTTCGCTCCTTTGTCTATTGTCATCACTAGGTTGATTATTGATTTGGATTGTGGGAGAGTGTCGTTCACTAGTGGAGGGGCGATTTAGTGCTCATAAAGTCATTATTTTATCGATCGTTGTCGGTGTTTCTCGGTATCGGAGTCCTGTTAAATGCCCCTTCTGCTGAAGCTCAGGGGCTTGAACCCCAGATAGACGTGGTCATTGAGTTGATGCTTGATGGAGACTTTGAAGAGGCTGGTCAGGCTCTTAGGGACCTAGAATCGGTTGCTTTGGGCTATGCCCAACCAATTAGCAGTAGCTTGGTAGCTGACTTTGCATATCTAGATGGTGTATTGGCTTTTTACCTTGATCAAGATTCAGGAACCGCTGAGGAAAAGTGGAGATGGTGCTTAGAGGCCGATCCAGACTATCAATGGAGGTCTGACCTTGCTGGTGGTGCTGGAGAACAGCTTTTCACACAGCTCCAAGGAGATGGGACCAGGTCGTCTCGGGTCCCAGTAATTCCTATAGGCTATGAGATATCTAGGTCAATTTGGATAGATGGCGGCAGGATTACAGAGCGTTCAACTGCCTCTGTTGGCTGGCATATGATTCAGGCGACATGTAGGGATGGAAATATGCGGGGCCTCTATAACTGGATGAGTCCAGATGAGGCGCTTCCGTGTCCCTGTGGTGCTGGAGGGTGCTTTGAGGAGATACCTCAACCCTCAACGGCACAGGAACAGCTGTCGGTAGAGCTGGGGATCGCTGGGTTTATTGCTGGAGATCGGCTCCTAACTCGCCAGAGTTTGGGGGGTAATTTTCATACTGCTTCAAATTATGTAATGGGCTTAAGCTTAGGAGCCTTGTGGTTAGACCCCGCTATTTTGGACGTGGCTGTTGATCTGGAAATGCGCCTAGGTCTTTACAAAGATGTCTGGCGGGTGCGCATGTCAGGCGGTGCTGTTTCCAACGCTCAGTTTGATATAGACGGAGTTGGTTACGTAGGGAGTAAGTATCTGCTAGGGCTCTTTGGTGAGGTCCGCTCGGCGCCGTACGACGACGCCTCCCTAGGTGCCAGGGTGGGCGTTTACCCGCTTGAGTTTACTGGTGGGTCCAAATTCGGAACTACGGTGACAGCCCTGACATTCTTCGCTAACTACGATATGTAGATTACCAAGATTTGTTAACCTCATATTTAGGGGTATGGAGTCGCGTTGAAGTACGATTACAAAGGTATATCTCCAACTATAGATGAAGGGGCTTGGGTTCACCCTGACGCTACGATCATAGGCGATGTAACTCTATCTCAAGGAGTGAACGTCTGGCCTGGTGTGGTTATGCGGGGTGATCAGGGTGCGATAGTTATCGGGAAAAAAAGCAATATCCAGGATGGTGCTGTGGCTCATGCAACGGGTGGTTTCTCTGTAGTAACGGTGGGTGAGAGGGTTACGGTAGGACACAAGGCTATCCTTCATGGTTGTACCGTTGAGGATGATTGTTTGATAGGAATGGGCAGTATACTGCTGGACAACTGCGTTATCGGTTCTGGCTCAATTGTGGGCGCAGGCGCGCTCGTCCCTGTTGGGAGAGTAATACCACCAAACTCTTTGGTATTAGGTAATCCTGGTAAGGTTGTGAAGCAGGTGACCGAAAAGCACAAGGAGTTTGTCAGAATTGGGTGTGAGACATACCAAAGGCTTATGTCTGAATACATAGAGGATGGGGTTGAATAGCTGGTATCTTTCATTGGGATATGGTGACTATCTTCGGGCAAAATTGGGCGAACTAGGGTAAAGTCACAAACGGCACATCGCTATTTTTGAGCACAACCATTTCAGAGTTTCATGCGCATTAGAAAACTCGAATTGCAGGGATTTAAGACCTTTGTGGATCGGCAGACGTTCCACTTTGGCCAGGGGATAGCTGGGGTCGTAGGTCCGAATGGCTGCGGTAAGTCCAATTTCTCTGATGCTGTAAGGTGGTGTATCGGCGAGATGTCCGCTAAGAGCATGCGAGGCACGGCGATGAGCGATGTCATTTTTAATGGGACATCTACTCGCTCTGCTGTAGGAATGGCAGAGGTATCTTTGACCTTCGTCTCTGCAGGTGAGCCTTTCCCTGGCCAGTGGGCAAGGTTCGAGGAGATATTGATTACTCGGAAGCTCTACAGAGATGGAGGGTCTGAGTATCTCATCAACCAGGAACGTGTGCGGAGAAGGGATATCGTTGATCTTTTTATGGATACAGGAATGGGCAACCCGTTCTACTCCTTCATAGCTCAAGGCAGAGTCGAAGCGCTCATTAGTGCTAGGCCAGAAGAGCGTCGAGATCTAATTGAAGAGGCTGCAGGTATATCCAAATATAAAGCTCGGCGAAAAGAGGCTCTTGGTAAGCTAGATGTCACTACCCAGAACTTAGAAAGGACTACAGACCTTACAGACGAAATGGGCCGTAGGTTAAGAACTCTGGAGAGGCAGGTCGCTAAGGCTGCAAAGTATAGGCGTTTTAGAGTACAGGTACGCCATGGTGAGATCTATTTACTTTTGGCGAAGTACAGCGGCCTTTCTGGAGATAGACGGTCAATTTTCTCAACACTTAGAGAGGCAAAAAAATTATCAGAACTAACTTCTAGGGAGGTCAAGCGTCAAGAAGTCGGGCTGGAAGAGCTCTCTGAGGAGCTAATGGTCATCGAAGCGGTAGTAGGTGGGCATCGCGACGATCTGGCTGAATTAGAGGCTACTCGTCGAGAGAGAGAGTCCGCCCGTCACTACCAAGCTCGTGAGCTTGATTCTCTAACTCAGCGTGTTGATCGACTTAAGGTGGAGATTGATGAGGGAAAGAAGGGCGCGGATGAGTTGCAGATAGATGTAGATGAGGCGAAAAGTTCTGCGGCAGATGCCAGGAAACTCCTTGATGGTGGTCAAAGTGAGGCCGATACAGCGGTTGAGGCCGAAAAACTGACATCTATTAGGCTCAAAGAACATCGGGACAAACTAGCCAGCGTCAACGTGGCTTTAGAAGAGGCCTATCGAAGTCTTACTTCTCACCAGGGGCGCTCCTCCGTTTTGGACAGTACAATAGAGAACTTAAGTCAGAACCTAATATCGCTGGGGGAAGAGGAGAGAGGAGCTGTTGCTGAGAAGAGCAGCGCTAAAAAGGAGGTCAATGAGTCTACGGCCCTAGTAGAGAAGACCGAATCTGCCAAGATTGAAGCTAATACTTCTTTGGATTTAGCTAAAAGGCGCCTTGTAGAGGCCTCGTCTGAGTTAGTTGAACAACAGCGACTTAGAAAGGAGAGCGCAGCGAGGCTTGCTCTGGAGAGCGGAAAACTTAGTAAGCTTGGCATTAGGAAGGCTGCCCTAGAGGAGTTACATCAGAACTACGAGGGCTTTAATGATTCAGCAAGGCCTATATTGGCCCACCCGTCCTCACTAGGGACCCTAGCTGAACATCTAGATATTCAGGAGGATGCTGAAAATCGTGCTCATGAGCTATTTGGCTCACTCCTTGAGGTCATCTTAGTCGAGTCAGATAAAGAGTTAGAGAAACTACTAGAGCTAGGACACTCTGGGGGAGAGGTCGCTCTTTTGTCTTTAGAGGGGGCGGTTAGTTCGGCTGGTGTCGGTGACTTGATCGATAGCTTTGGTGGGACAGACATTGGGGCTCGCGCAATATCTAAACTTTTTGGCGGGTTGTTATCAGAGCAAGATGTATCATCGGCTATTGATGTGTGGAGAAAAGGTAGTGCGTCGGTAGTAGTGACAGCAGGTGGAGCTAAGCTGTACAAATCGGGCTTGACTGTAGTTGGAAGCCCATCAACAGGGGCGGCTACAGCCGTGATTAGGCGTCGAAGAGAGATAGCTGATCTTTGTAGGCGCTACGATAAGAAATCTCTAGATGTAAAAACCGCTGAGGATAGCCTGTCCGCTGCTGAGGCTGCTCAAGCCATAGCAGACGCAAAGGTGATCGAAGCTAAGACTCAAGAGCAAAAATGCTCACAGGAGTACCAAACCTTAAGTCGCGAGGCTGGAGAGGCGAGGTTTAGATTAAAGCAAGCCTCTAAAGAGGCTGAAAGGTTCAACGATAGGCACGGTACAATCGAATCCAAGAAACGGCTGTTGCTAGCTAAGATTGAGGAGAGGCGGGCTGAGAAAGTGTCAGCTGTCGCTGAGGCATCTTTTGCAGAGAGTCGACTTAGTAATTTTCAGGAGAATAAAGAGGCTCTTATTCAAGAGTCAGAGATGATTCGGGTGGAGGCAGAAAATGCCAGGTCGGATCTATTGGAGCGTCGAGCTATTCAGACCAGTGCGCGTGAGCGACTGTCAATGTTCGAGACGACCCTAGACAAGTCTAAACGCCAGCTTCAGGCACTATTGGAGCGAGTCTCTCAAAATGAAAAAGAGGTTTTTGAGTCACAAGAGCGCGGTCGCCAATTGGTAGCTGAAGATGCCGAATTGAATGTAGAAATCCAAAAGTTAGGAGAATCTCAAGGGGAGCTCCGAGAGAAGCTAGGCCAGGAGTCGGTACATTTAGGCAAATGTCGCGAACTCTTAAAGGTGAAGAGCGACAAGATTAGAAATGCACGGGAAGAGGAGAAGTCTGCTGCTGAAGCCGCAACGGCCTTAGAGGTTAGGCTTAATGAGCTAAAGGCTCAGATTGAAGCTGTTAGGGGCCAAGCTGAGTCATTACACGGGATATCTCTCGCTGGCCAGTTGGATTTATTGGAGCGAAAAGGTAGCTTGAGGTTTACGGTAGGGGATGCTGTTCAGTTAGATCTACCTGTAGAGGAGAGCCTCCTTCCGAGTGTCTCGGATTTAGTTGTTACACCAGAGTCTTTAGAAGATGAGCAATTGATACTCTCACAGGTTGAGATAGTTAGGAATGCTAAGCGTCAGATAGAGAGGCTGGGCGAGGTAAATCTAGCTGCTTTAGAAGAGTACACTGAACTCCGTGGTCGCTACACCTATTTAGAGGAGCAAAGAGGGGATTTAGAGGAGTCAGTAGACTCAATAAAGAAAGCCATAGCTCAGCTTAATAAGACCTGTAGGGAGCGATTTAAGCTCGCTTTTGACCAGGTTGAAAGGAATTTCGGTGAGCTTTATCCTAGGCTCGTTGGCGGTGGCTCAGCTAAGTTAAGCCTCACTGATGAGAGTGACCTTTTGGAGACAGGTATCGATATCTTGGTACAGCCACCAGGTAAGCGCTTACAGAACCTAAGTTTATTGTCTGGGGGGGAGAAAGCCATGACGGCTATTGCCCTAATATTCTCTCTATTCCTTGTAAAGCCTTCTCCCTTCTGCCTTTTGGATGAGGTTGATGCGCCTCTAGATGATTCGAACGGTGCTAGGTTCAACAACATGTTGAGAGAGATAAGCGATGTCTCACAATTTGTGATCATAACTCACAACAAGAAAACCATGGAGGCAGTAGACACTCTTTATGGAATAACAATGCCAACCCCTGGTGAGTCTAGGTTGGTGACAGTTCAGATTGATTAGTCTGCCAAACAAACCGACTAACTTTAATAGCAGATTTGCAGTTTTGTTGACTTTCATATCTGGTGACAAAATACTCTCACGAGATAAAGACCTGACGAATTCAGAATCTTCTCGAGGTTGATATGTCTACTGGCGCAGTAGTTGTCCTAGTTATTTTCATTTTAGTTAGCGCTTACTATGTAAATCGAACTAGGGCTGAACGTAAGCGGCAGGTCGAAACGTCTGATAGTGAGACTCTCCAGTTAGACTCTGGCGAAGTTGAGGCAAAATTAGAGCACGAAGAACACGACTCACCAAAGGTCGAATCTGTTTTGGAGAGGTTCACTCGTGGACTAGCTAGGTCCAGCGCCTCTATAGGGGGAGCGTTATCCTCTGTGTTCTCCAGGTCGGCCATTGATGAGTCACTCTACGAAGAGTTAGAAGAGGCCCTGTTGGGTGCAGATGTTGGGGTGAGGACCTCAACAGCTATGGTTGATGCCGTTCGCGAAAAGGTAAAAAGCCAAAAGATCAAAGACCCACAAGAATTAATGCCGCTGTTAAGGGACGCTGTCTCGGATGTTTTTGATCCAGCGTCAGCTTCAATGTGCCCAAGTGTTGATGGAGAGCCATATGTGATCCTTGTTGTAGGCGTAAACGGGGCAGGCAAGACAACGACCATAGGTAAGTTAGCAGCAATGTTTTCAGCACAGGGAAAGAAGGTCCTGTTGGGGGCTGGCGATACCTTTAGGGCTGGTGCAATTGAGCAGCTAAAGGTGTGGGCTGACCGAAGTGGTGCAGACTTCGTAGCTCATCAGGAAGGCGCAGACCCAGCGGCAGTGCTTTACGATGCTCTGGAGGCCGCCAAGGCACGAGGTTGCGATGTTGTTATCTGCGATACTGCTGGTCGCCTTCAGGCCAAGAAGACTCTGATGAATGAGCTGTCTAAGGTGCATAAGGTGGTGGGTAAGGCGGTAACAGGTGCGCCACACGAGGTCTTATTGGTACTAGATGGAACCACTGGTCAAAATGCTCTGTCTCAAGGTAGAATCTTTGGAGAGGTCGCAGGCGTTACGGGAGTAGTGGTCACTAAGCTCGACGGAACGGCCAGGGGTGGTGTGGTTATAGCCATCAACGGAGAGTTGGGGTTACCAGTTAAATTTATAGGCATCGGAGAAAAGGTTGACGATTTAAGGCCGTTCGACGCCAATAGTTATGTGGACGCCTTGCTCGCAGATGGGTAGATACAAAGAGTTAAGTAGGAGATAGAGTAATGAGCGTACAGATCACAATTCAAGGCCGTCAGTACACAATTAGGACTGATCAGCCAGATGAAGATCTACACGAAGTTGCGCGTTACATTGATGCGAAGATGGATTCTATGAAGCGAGGATCCTTTGATTCCTACACCATAGCAATATTGGCAGCGTTAAATGTTGCATCGGAGTACAAAGCTTTTCGGACCCGTATGGGCGAGAAGTTGGAAATATTAGATAAGGAAGCAGCGGGCATATCGGCTGTTCTTGACGCTGCTATCCCAGGTTCCAACTGAGTCTTTGGCCATAAGTTTTTTCTAGACTTGACTCTTCAGACACATTATTGTTTCTTTTGATTGGCACGGTATAACGTCACTCGTTATAAGCAGTGGGCTTCAGAGAGATGAAGCGTAAAACGTTCGCTGGACTGGCTTTCAGTAAACATTTGGTCTTTGAAAAATAGGTAGAAGTTCTCGTTTGGTTCAATAGAGTATATAGAGATTAAACTGGAGAGTTTGATCCTGGCTCAGAGCGAACGCTAGCGGCGGGCTTAACACATGCAAGTCGAACGACTCACTTCGGTGAGGAGTGGCGAACGGGTGAGTAACACGTAGGTAACGTACCCTTTGGCGGGGGATAACTCGGGGAAACTCGAGCTAATACCGCATATCGCCAACCATCTGCAAGGAAGGTTGGTGAAAGTCTTCGGACACCAAAGGAGCGGCCTGCGGCCCATTATTTAGTCCTGGTTGGTGAGGTAACGGCTCACCAAGGGTACGATGGGTAGCTGGTCTGAGAGGATGATCAGCCACACTGGGACTGAGACACGGCCCAGACTCCTACGGGAGGCAGCAGTGGGGAATATTGCGCAATGGGGGAAACCCTGACGCAGCCACGCCGCGTGAGTGATGAAGGCCTTCGGGTTGTAAAGCTCTGTCGGGAGGGACGAAGATAGTTTACTATTTGACGGTACCTCGCAAGAAAGCACCGGCTAACTCCGTGCCAGCAGCCGCGGTAATACGGAGGGTGCAAGCGTTGCTCGGAATCACTGGGCGTAAAGCGAGCGCAGGCGGTGTGATAAGTTGGGTGTGAAAGCCCGGGGCTCAACCCCGGAACTGCATCCAAAACTGTCACACTAGAGTACTGGAGAGGAAAGCGGAATTCCTGGTGTAGAGGTGAAATTCGTAGATATCAGGAGGAACATCCGTGGCGAAGGCGGCTTTCTGGCCAAGTACTGACGCTCATGCTCGAAAGCGTGGGGAGCAAACAGGATTAGAGACCCTGGTAGTCCACGCCGTAAACGATGAATGCTAGTTGTTGGAGGTCTATACCCCTTCAGTGACGCAGCTAACGCATTAAGCATTCCGCCTGGGGAGTACGGTCGCAAGACTAAAACTCAAAGGAATTGACGGGGGCCCGCACAAGCAGTGGAGTATGTGGTTTAATTCGATGCAACGCGCAGAACCTTACCCGGCCTTGACATCCT